>WBZO01000098.1_pt1 | contig 228287 bp, 200 predicted proteins | sample 5204261 | NCBI WGS metagenome assembly WBZO01 (sample SAMN12412400, study PRJNA552823) | activated sludge metagenome | isolation source: activated sludge from anammox sidestream of wastewater treatment plant... | place: USA: North Carolina | collected 2017-09
CGCAAGGCGCGTGCTAGACTCCTTCGTCTCTACCGCGCCGCGCGCACCGTGCCGAGGTAGCTCAGTTGGTAGAGCATACGACTGAAAATCGTAGTGTCGCCAGTTCGATTCTGGCCCTCGGCACCATCCTCCCAACCCCCACAAAATCAAGCAGATAGAGGAAACCGAGCGGCGGTTACCCGCGAGGCCTGCGCGCCGCCTGGGTAACTACGTGGGTAACCACGATTTCCTGGATCGGCGGATTGGCGGGCGATCGGGCGGGCCTGGGTAACCGCTGGGTAACCGGCGCCGCCTGGCTTCAGCGGGCGTCCTCGCGCGCGCGGCCCGGCCCGTCACTTGCGGAATCCGCACGTGAGCCCCTCGCCGACCCGGGCGCGGAAGGCGTCCACGTCGAGCCCGGCCACTGCGCACCAGAACGCGGCCCACGGGGAGCGGGCCAGCCAGGCGCGGGCTTGCGCGGCCTGGACGGGGCCGCCGTCCCGGGCGTCGGCCACGGCCTGGCTCAGGACCGCCGCGGCGAGCGCGGCCTCCGGCCGGGGGGGCGTGGGCGCGGCCGTGCCGACGAGCGCGACCTCAGCGGGCATCGCGGGGGCGGCGCGCGGCCGCCTGGCAGGCCGGACAGCGGCTCGGCCACTGCGGCCGCCACGGCGGCCCGGCCCACGACACCGTCGCGATCGGCGGCCGCGGCCAGGCGCGCCCGCAGCCGTCGCAGATGAGCCAGGCGCGCGGGCTCCGGGTCCACCGCGCAGCGTGTCGTCCCACCTTGAACATGTCGAGGTCTCCGCGCGGCGCCCCGGCGCACGCTTACCGGCCGGGAGGGCGCGGGCCCAGGGCGAGCAGGCGCACGCGGGCGGCGCGCGCCGAGAGGGCGGGACGGGTGGGAGTCCATCGCCCCGCGGCCAGGTCGCGCACCACGTCGCCGAGCGTGCCGAGCGCATCGGCCGCGCCGACGCGCACGGCCGTCTCCGCGTCCACCAGCCGGCCCTCGCCGAACGCCGGCCCAGCCACGGTCGCCACCGGGAGCCGGCGCCCGCGCGCCACCGTCGCCACAAAGCGGGCATACACCCGCTCGACGTCGCGCCGCCACGCCGCCTGGCTGGCCGCCGAAAGCGGTTGCCAGGGGTGGCCCTCGGTCTTGAACGCCGGCACCGCGATCAGCGTCGGCGTGACGCCCGCGGCATCGAGACTGCGCGACCAATCCAGGTGCGCGAGGATCACCCCGATCGCGCCGAGCTCGCCCGAGGGGGTGACCACGATCGCGCCCGCCTGGCTGGCGAGCCAGTACGCGGCGCTCGCCGCCCGCTGGACCGCGGCCACCACCGGCACCCGGCGTGCGGCGTCGGCGATGGCGTCGGCCGCCTCCGGCGTGCCGAGCACCTCGCCGCCCGGGCTGTCGATGTCGAGCACGATGGGGCGCCCGGCGGCCGCGGCCTCCGTCACCTGCGCGGCGATCGCGTCCAGGGCGGTGCCCCACCAGCTCCGCCGATGGGCGAGCGGCCCGACGATCGGGATCACCACCACGCGATCCGCGCCCCGGGGCCCTGGATTGGGCCGCGGCAGGAGCCGGTCCGCGCCCCGGTCGGCGTGGGGCCCCCGTCGCCAGGTCTCCTGGACGGCGGCGAGCCCCTCTGGCGTCATGCCCCAGAGTTCCGGCACGGCGGGCCTCAGTTCGTGATGCCGGTCACGAGCTCGATCGCGGCGGGGTCCAGCGGTTGCACGTCAAACCGGATCGTGGCCGCCACGCCGATCTGGCGATTCGCCGCGTACAGCTCCTGGAGCAACTGCACCTCGACGGCCTGGCGCAGCAGCACCGCGACGCGGCTCATGTCCACCACGGCCAGCCACGCGCACGTCGTCGAGTTCCCGACCGTTTCGTTGGTGGCGATCCGGCCGGACACGAAGGCCCGCACACCGAAGATCGAGCGCTGTGCCGCCCCGCTCGGATCGGGCTGCAGCAGGTAGCGTTGCTGCCCGTCCTTGACCTGGGTGAGCGCGGACCAGGTGCGGGCACTGAGGAAGATCGCGGAGGGCGTGGCGCCCTTCGCCTCGAGGCGGTAAATCGCCTGCCGCACGTCGTCGAGCCCGAGGGCCGCGCCGTCGCCGCTGCCGAGCTCCGTCGCGTTCACGCCCGTGAAGTGTCGCAAGCCGCGGCAGTTCGGCGCGGTGCCCGTCCCGGCCAGGCACTGGGCGTCGAGCAGGTCGCGGAGCTGCCGCTCGAGATCGAGCGCGATCACCTCGCGGGCGGCCGGGTTGGAGTCGTCGAACAGCTCACGCGATCCGCGCGCGAGGGCGGCCCCGGTGTGCGCCCGGAGCACGACCTGCTCCAGCGCAAAATCGGCGGGCGTCTGGGTGCCGCCTTCGGCGACCATGGCCGCCGCGATCGACGTGCCCATGCGCGGCACCCGCAGTTCGCCGCCGGCCCCGTCCGCCAGATCGAAGACGCGCGGGCCGGCGGCGAGGAAGACGCTCGCCTGCCGCAGACGGTCGATGACGTAGCTGGCCTGCGCGGGCGGCACGAGGAACCCGCCGGCGGCGCCGGTGCCTGTACTCAGGTCCGCACGAAGCTCGCGCAACCCGGGCACCCAGCACGTGGGCGCCGCGGGCGCCGCCCCGCCGGTGCCGCGCAGACGGTCCAGCGCGGCCCGCAGCGCGTCCGGCGGCGTGGCGCGCGGGCTGTCGAGCAGGCCGTGCTCGGCCCGCACCCGGCGCTCGACGGCGGCCTCTGCGGTGTACATCTGCGACGCCGGCACGCGCGCCTGGCGCTCGGCCAGCGCGCGCACGTCGTCGGCCAGGCGGTCGAGCCGCCGCACCCGATCCTCGGCCGCGTCGAAGGCGTCCTGCTCGGACCGCAGCAGGCTCCGTTCCTGGCCGTCCTCGTCGCGGGCGCTCGCGAGCGTCGTCTCCATGCCGCGGACCTCGGCCGCGCGCAGGTCGGCGAGCAGCCGCTCGAGGCCGGGGGGGATCGAGCGGCGGGTGAGCGCCCGCTCGACGAGCGGCTCGACGTCGGCCAGGCGCGGCGTCTCCCCGCGCGCGAGGGCCTCACGCAGGCTGGTGATCTCGGTGGTGGTGTCGTCGGTCGGGCGCGCGGACTGCGCGCCGGCCCATCCGGAGGCGGTCATGGTCTGGCCCCTTCCCCACGGCGCTCGGCCGCGGGCTTCGCGTTGAAGCAGCGAGCGCGCATGCGCCCGCGAATAGGTGCCCGGGTCGGCGGGGCCGCATCCCGAGCGGGGGCCAGGCCGGCGGGGCCGCGCCTGGGTCGAAGCACCCGCGCGCCCCGGCGGTGTCGCGGGCGATCGGGCCTGGCCCCCATGATACGCCGTCATGCGTCGGTGTCAACCGATGCGCCCCGCGAATTCTTTTGATTCGCAATCAAACGCGTGCGAGACCCGACGTTGGTTTGGCCCTCATCGGCCCGACTTTCGAGGGGGCCTCCCCGTCAGTGGACCGGCCCGGCCGGCCCGCGCGGCGCCGTCGGGTTGCCGCTCGGAAACGCGCGCGACAGGATCTCGCGGTAGCCGGCCCAGAGGGCGGGCGCCTCGCTCGGATAGCAGGACAGCAAGCGCAGCACCCATTCGCCGCTCACGCCGAGCAGCGCGAAGACGAAGGCGCGGCCGCTGGCTTCCGTGTCGAGCTTCGCCAGCAGCGGGGCCAGCGCCGCGCGCACGTCCGCGATCGCCGCCGTCACCGTGGGGTCGCCGGCCTCGGCGAGCAAGGTCTTGCGGCTCATCGCGTCACCTCCTCACCAACCGCGCGAGCGCCTGCGCGTGGTTCACGTGGTCTTCGAAGGTGTGGTCGTTCGTCATCGCTGCCCCCCTTCCCTGGCCTCGCGCACGAGGCGTGTCCGTTGACGACGGCCAACCGCAGGAGTGCGGCGGTGGGCCTCCGGCTGGACGAGGCGACGTTGACGCCGCCGGCGCGCGTCAGGGACGCGATGACGTCGAGGGCCGCAAGCATCGCCGTGAGACGCGCCGGCCCGCGCGCCGCAGGCGCCAGACTCAGCAGCGCTTGCTCCAGGAACCCCTCGCGGTCGTGAGTACCGGTCATCGCGCTTCCTCCCCGCACGCCGGGCAGCGGGCCTCGGCGACGCGGACGATCGTCTCCAGGCCGTCCAGGTGCTCGAGCAGTTCGTCGGCGAGGCCGCGGGCGCCCAGCGAGCGCAGGAGGTGGACACACTGCGCCTGAACGACTTTCTCGGGCACCCGCGGCAAGGCCCCTGGCCGCCTCGGAGAGCGACGCGAGGCCTGGGGGAATACCAGAGTGGCGGCCCCCGTCAGATCTCGCGTCTACGGGGCCGCCAGGGGCCTGTACGGGGCGATGGCGCGCGGTCATGGGTGCTCCTCTGGCGACGACGTGAACGGCCGAGCTGGCGCCCGCTGCTGCAACCACGCCACGATGTCTCGCATCACGCCGCCTCCCCGAAGCGACATGCCGCGCCGTGCCACCACAGGCCGAGGGTCCCGAGCGGGCCGTTGCTCGAGCGCGTGCGCATCAGACCACCTCCTTGAGGCCCTGTGGGGGCTGCCGCGCCTTCCACTCGGCGTAGGACATCGTGTCGTGCTCCTTGAGGCAGGGCCGACGCTGGTAGACGTCGCGGTCGTCGGTCTCGTGGACCTCGCCGCACTCGCGGCAGGTCCACACGTGGTAGAACCCGCGGCGCCAGTCGTCCTCAGGGGGCACGTCGGCCGGCACGCGCGCTTCCGCCAGGAGGTCGTTCAGTCGGGCGCGGAAGTGGAGCAACCCATGCGACCTGCCGGCGGGCAGGGGGGTGGCCCAGTAGCGCTCGAACGCTGGTCGCAGTTCCTCGACGCGGTAGGCCGCGCCCAACTCGTCGAGCACCGCCTGTTCGCGCGGCGACGCCACCAATCGCACGGGGGCCGCGTGCGCGTTCGCGACGTCGCTCCAGGCCCTCCACAGCGCCGCCGGCGCGGCGCCGGCCGGTGGGTCGGGGCGCGCGCGCGATCGACGCGCCCGCGTCGTCGTCTGGGGGGTCGGTGACGGTTGTACTGGTGGTTCAGTGATGGTTTGGGTGACGCTAGCGTCACAGGTGGGTGACGCTAGCGTCACGGGTGGGGGTGACGCTAGCGTCACGGGTGGAGTGACGCGACCGTCACGGGTGACGCTACCGTCACCGGTGACGCCATCGTCACAGGTACCGCCGGCGGTCAGGCGGTACCGGGTCGTCCGGCCCGGGCGATCCTCGCGGACGATCAGGCCGGCCCGTTCCAGCGCAGCGAGCGCGCCGAAGACGTGGCGCCGCGCGGTCAGGCCGGCGACGCGGCGCAGGCGCTCCACCGAGGGCCACGCGATCCCATCCTCGCCGGCGTGGTCGGCCAGGCCGACGAGCAGCAGTTTCGGTGTGCCGCGCACGTCCTCCCGGTCGAGCGCCCAGGCGACCCAGTGGATGCTCATCGCGCCCCCCCCGCGCCGGCCGGGGTGCGGTACTGCGGGTCGCCGGGCCACGGGCCCGGATCGCCCGACCAGGCCTCTGGCACATGGATCGTGTCGGTGGTATGCTGTTGGCGCATCGGTTTTCCTCCGCGCCCGGCCGGGTCTCGTCCCCCGCGCCGGGCGTCGTCGTTTCAGGCGGTGGCCCGCCGGTCGATCCGGTGCGCGTCGAGGTAGGCGTCGAGGTCCGCGAGGCGGTAGCGCACGGTGCGGCCGAGCTTCAGGTAGGCCGGGCCGCTCGGTTGCCGGTAGGGCTTGGCCCAGACGCGCGCGCGCGCCTGGCGCAACGTGTAGTGCGAGAGGCCGAGGTATCGGGCCGCGTCGCGCTCGTTCAGCGTAGCGGTCTGTAGCGACTGTGACATGACGGCAGGATGCCGCCTAGCGCGGGGGTGCCGATAGACCCCGAAAGGTGGAAAGTCGCGCGCCTAGTTTCGGGTGGTTGGGCGCCGCGGCAGCCACGCGTCCAGCTTCTCGGGACTGGTCACCCCTGAGGGCAGGGGCACGCCCGCGACGCGCGCCACGACACGGACCGCGGCCTGCAGATCGGCCCGCGTGGCGACCGGCGCCGCATGCGCCCAGAAGGTCAGGCCGACGTGGTGCAGCCAGTGCGCGCGGCCCGCGCGATCGCGGCGGCCACGGGGCCGCGGCGCCGCCGCGACCAGGGCGGGATCATCGAGGGCGATCGCGACGTCCTCGAGGGCGGTGACGAGATCCTCGAGCGCGAGGGGCGCGGCCCCGATCGCGGCCGTCAGCGTGCCCGCGGCGCCGAGGGCGCGATCGAGCCGGCCGCCGGGATCGTGCGCGGTGAGCGCGACGAGTTCCTCGGCGAGCGCGCGCGCCCGCCGCGCCACGGCCGCCGTGCGGCGGCGCAGGTCGCGGTGTGACGGCACCCCGCGCGCGGCACCCAGGAGATCAGGCGCGCGGGCGGCCCACCCCGCCAGCGCGAAGAGGGCCCCCTCGAGGCCCGGCCGCGGCACGGCCGCGGCCGACAGCACGGCGCGCAGCGCCTCCACCGGCCACGTCCAGGGCTGGTCGGTCACCAAGTCCATGGTACTGGTCACGGCTCGCAGGTTGAGCCATTGTGAACGAGGGGGCACGCGCGGAGTCCAGGGGCCCTCGCCGCCGGCCAGGCGCAGGGCGGCCGCCAACGCTGCGACCTCGGCCGCCGTGAAGGTGACCGGGGTCTCAGGACTGCGCCACGGCACGGGTGCCAGCGCTGGGGCGTCCGGCGCGATCAGCGTGTAGTACGCCGGGTCCCACCGACAACACGTGAGCGTCACCGCCCGACTCCGACCAGCTTCTCGACGGCGGCATCCAAATGCTCGGGCGCCAGGTGCGCGTAGCGCAGCGTCATCGTCAGGTCGGCGTGGCCGAGTAACTCACGCACGGTGTTCAGGTCCACGCCGCGCATCACCAGCTTGCTGGCGAACGTGTGCCGCAGGTCGTGGAAGCGGAAGGCCGTGATGCCCGCGGCCTTCAGGAGCCCCGTCCACGCGGTCTTGGTCTCCTGCAGTGGCTGCACCTGGCCGGCGGCGTCGAGCGGCCCGGGGAACACGAGGGCCTCGGCCGGTGCCTCGGCCGGGCGCCACGCGACCAGCACCTGGCGGGCTTCGGTGTTCAGCGGCACATGGCGCGCCTTGCCGCTCTTGGCGTGGGCCGCGCGCACGGTGACGCGGCCGCGGACCAGATCCACGGCGCCCCACGTCAGCGACAGGAGCTCGCCACGGCGAAGGCCGGTGTTCAAGGCGAGCAGCGCCAGCGGCGTGAGGTAGTCCGCGTAGGCGCCGATCGCCGGCAGCAGCGGATACCCCCGCTGCGCGCGCCAGGCGTTCGCGGTCCCGCGCCGCGCCTGTGCCTGCGTGTCGCGGGCGTCAAGGGCCTGGCGCAGCCGCTGCTCTTCGGCGGCGCTGAGGAACCGGATCACGCTGTGGTCCTCGCGCGTCAGCTTCAGGGCCTTGACGGGGTTCGTGTGCGCCTTGCCCCACGCGACGGCGCGCGAGAACAGCGCTTTCAGCTCCGCGAGCTCGCGGTTGCACGTGGCGTGCGTCACCGCGCGCTTGGGCTTCCGACCCTTCGCGTCCTCGGGGACGGCGGGGCGTCCCACGCCGGCGAGCCGGTCCCGGCGCCAGCGTTCCAGAGCGAAGGGCGTGATCTCCGCGAGCGACGCGTCGAGCAGGGTGGGGAAGGCCGTCCGGATCTCGCGGCCCTTCCGGTCGGCGCGCTTGCGATGCGCCGCGAGCCACGGCTCGTACGTCTCGGTGAGGAACGCGCGCAGCGTCACGCTGGCCTTCACGGCGGCCTTGGCGGTCGGCGGCTCGCCCTTCGCGACGCGCTGTTTGATCCGGCCGGCCTCGGCGCGGGCTTGATCCGGGCTCCAGGCCTTCGTACCCGCGGCGCCGATGGTGACCCACTGCCCGCGCCCGACCGCCACGGCGTAGGCATGCGCGCCGCTCCGACGGACGCGCAGCAGGAACCCGGGTTCGCGGGTGTCGTAGACCACCTCGTCGCGGGTCGGAGCGGTCACTTTCGCCTTCACCAGGGCCGCGGTGATCTCGGCTTTCACGTCCCCCTCCAGGCACCCCGCCGGCTCTCCAGCATGCATTAGGCATGCAAGTCACGGCGTGTATGGGGAGTGTAGCACGTGAGAGGGTGAAAGTGTTTACGGCTGTAAGTGCAGTATTTGCGGGAGTTACAGTGAGTTACTGTGAGAGGGGCGAAGGTGGGCGAAGGTGGCCTGAATCCCCTTCGTAATCGGCAGGTCATCAGTTCAAGTCTGATCGCCGGCTCCAGAAAACCCCTGGCGAAAACCCTGCGCGCAGCGTTCGCCCTCCGGCAACGGGCTGTCGTCTCGAACGCCGCTCGCCTCAGAAGCGCGTGAAGCACCGCGCCACCGCACCGGCGGCCTCGCAGTCGGTCAACACCGGCGCGGCGTCAGTCGCCGCGAGTCGTACCTGCCAGCTCCGGCCGTTCCCGCACCGAACGCTCCACACGGCGACGCCCTCGCGGGTCCCCTGGTAGTAGGTCTCCACCGCCTGACCGCACACCGCGACGGGTAGCATCGCGGTGAACGCCCGCCGCCGGACCGCTTCGGTGGAAGCCGCAAGGCGCGCGTGCACGGGGTCGCCAGCGCCCGACGGAACATCGGCCGGTGACTCGGGGCGCGCCGCCGGACCGCCAAGGCGCTCGATGCCGGTGCCGACGAGCGCGACGGCGAGCACACCGAGCACGGACAGCACGACGACGGCGAGCGCGAACGCGCCGACGCTGAGCGGCGCGCCATCACGCGAGGGCCGCTCGCTCACGCGCACCTCTCCAGCATGAAACCCGGCGGCCGCGACCGCGCTGCAGGCAGGGTGGGCATGCGCGATTCTACTGTTGCCGGAGCAGCGTACGGCCGGCACGAACGAGTCGGCGCTCGATGAGCGCGGATCCGCGGCGATGGTGGGTGCGGGCCCGACTGGGGCATGATCGTCGAGATACGACGGCCGCCTGCGGCATGGCGGCGTCGGCACCGGTGCGATGACCAGAGCTCGCTCGATGCAGGCGGCACTGCCGGCGCGCGATCGCGTGTCGTGGATCGTCGCGCCGCTGGCCCTGCTCGCCTTCCACTGCGCCACACTGCACGGGTACGGCATCTTCCGCGACGAGCTCTACAGCCTGGCGTGCGCCGATCACCTCGGCTGGGGCTACGTCGACCATCCACCGCTGTCCATCCTGATTCTGGCCGCGACACGCGCCGTGGCCGGTGATTCGGTCGAGGCGATTCGCATCCCTGCGGCGATTGCCGCCGCCGGCATGGCGCTGCTCACGGTATCGCTCGCGCGCGTCCTGGGCGCGGGCACGTTCGGCCAGCGATTGGCCGCCCTGTCAGCCGCACTCTTCCCGATCGGTATCGCGTTGACGGGCTTCTACTCGATGAACGCGCTCGACCTCGTCCTCTGGACGGCATGCCTGCGGATCCTGGCCGCCATCCTGACGGGCGCGGATCCGAGGCTGTGGCTCGCCTTCGGCGCGCTGGCCGGGCTGGGACTGCAGAACAAGATCTCCATGCTCCTGCTCGGCGCCGGCGCGATCGCCGGACTCGTGGCCGGCGGGCGCTGGCGCCTGCTGGCATCGCGCTGGGCCTGGATGGGCGGCGTCCTCGCGGCGGGGATCTTCCTGCCGCACCTCGCGTGGCAGGCCGCCAACGGCTGGCCGACGCGGGAATTCGTGGCCAACGCGCGCCAGTTCAAGATGACCGGCCTGGATCCGGCGGGCTTCATGGCGGAGCAGCTGCTCAACGCCAACCCCGGCGCGTTGCCGGTGTGGGGAGGCGCCGTGCTGTTCCTGCTGCTGGATCGCAGCGCCAGACCATGGCGCGCCTTCGGTTGGTTCGCCGTCGTGGTCACCGGCGTGATGATGGCGGCCGGCGCGAAGTCGTACTACCTGGCGCCGGTGTTCCCGCTGCTCTTCGCGGCCGGCGGGCGCGCGTGGGAGCGATGGGCCGTCCACCGCTGGGCACGGTGGGCCCTCGCCGGCCTCGTCATCGCAGGCGGGATTCCAGCGCTGCCCCTCGTCAAGGGCATCCTGCCCGTGGAGACGCTGGCCGCCTACCGGCGGGCGACGGGCATCACGCCGGCTTCGGGCGAGCGGCATGCCCTCGGCCGGCTCCCTCAACTGTTCGCTGATCAGCACGGATGGCGGGAACTGGCGGTTGCCGTCGCGCGGGTCCGCGACACGCTGCCGGCCTCCGAGCGCGACCGCGCGTGCATCTTCGGCCAGAACTACGGCCAGGCCGGGGCCATCGACTACTTCGGGCGCGACTTCGGCCTGCCGCGCGCGGTGTCCGGGCACAACTCCTACTGGCTGTGGGGCCCGCGCGATTGCGGGCGCGAGACCTGGATCGTCATCGGCGACGACCGCGCGTCGCTCGAGGCGATCTTCGAGTCGGTGGAACTCGGCGCCACGTTCGAGTGCGGACTGTGCATGCCCTACGAGGACGGGAAGCCGATCTGGATTGCCCGGCGAATGAAAAGGGAACCGGCCGTGCTGTGGCCGTCCACCAGGCACTTCATCTGACGGTCCGCCACCGGGACACGACCATGACACGAGACCCCGACACCCAGCAGGACCACACCGCGACGCTCAACGGCCTGCCCGACGGCTGGGCCCGCGCCAACGGTCTGCGCTTCGTCCACGCCACGCTCGATCGCATCGTCGCCGAAGTCCCGATCGGCCCGCATCACCGCCAGCCCTACGGCATCGTCCACGGCGGCGTATATGCCGGCATCGTCGAGTCGCTGGCGAGCGTGGGCGCCGCCCTGAACGTGGCGCCCAGGGGGATGAGCGCCGTCGGGCTCGAGAACCACACCTGCTTCATCCGCGCCTGCCGCGACGGCACGCTGCACGCCACGGCGACGCCAGTGACGCGCGGATCCCGCACGCACGTCTGGGACGTCACGATCCATGACGATGGGCAGCGGCTGCTGGCGACGGGCCGGGTGCGCCTGATGGTGCTCGACGCGCGGAGCGACGTGGCGGGCGGATCGCTGGAGATCAAGGCGCCCCGGACCGGTCGGTGACGTGCGGTCGGGGCGGCTGCGGTACATCGGCCCGCAGCCACGACCCCGGGCCGTCGAGGTACGCGAGGTAGTCGCGCACGCACCCGTGCGGCGGAACGCGCGAGGCCATCAACGTCGCCTCGTCGAAGCTGGTGGTGACCGCGACGCACGCCATCCCGGCCGACACCGCGGCCTCGACGCCGATCGGCGCGTCCTCGAAGCCGAGACACTCGGACGGCGGCACGCCGACACGACGCGCCGCCTCGACGAAGACGTCGGGGAAGGGCTTGCCGCGCGGCACCTCGTCGCCGCGGACCACGTGGTCGAGCAGCCAGCCCAGGCCAATCTCCGGCAGCGTGTGCTCCACGTTGGCGCGCGGGGCGGATGTGGCCACGGCCACCGCCACGCCGTGCGATCGCGCGGCGTCGAGCAGTTCGGCGAGGCCCGGCATCGGTCGCAGGTGTCCCCCGGTGGCCTCGCGATAGATGCCCTCCTTCTCCTCCTCGAAGGCAAGTAGTTCGTCGCGGGTCAGGTCGCGCCCGAACAGGTGCGGGAAGATCTCGGAGTTGCGCCTGCCGTCGAACTGCTTCCGGTCGGCGATGGTCATGGGATGCAGGCCGTGCCGGCGCATGAAGGTGAGGAACGCCGCGGCGTGTGCCCCCATGTTGTCGGTGAGCGTGCCGTCGAGATCGAAGACGAAGGCGCGGGGCCGGAACGCGGCCAGATTGACGCGCCGCCGGGCGGACGCGGGGGATTCCAGGGAATACATATCCGCCGATCGTCGCAGGAGGCGGGCGCTGCCGCAAGCCCTGGCGCGTGCCGGCGGGCACCGGCCGGCACATCGATTCGCCGGCGGGCCGATGACCGCGGGCCACGCCTGGTCGCGCTACCATGCCGCGATCATGGCGGTCGGTCCGGTCGTCATCCTCGGCATCGGCGCCCTGATGGGCGTCTTCACGACCGTGGTGGTCGTGGCGCGGTGGCGCTGGCGCCGCCAGGGTGCGGCGAGGCTGGCGACCATGCTCGCCGTACGGTCAGGCCCGTCGCAACGTGACGGGAGGCCCGCCGCATCAGACGACGTACCGCCGATCGTCCGAAGGTACCTCGACCGCACGGTCCCGCGCGGCATGCCGCCCGTCAACGTCGTGCGCGTCGGCCAGGCCGGCGAGTTCAGGCTCGGCAACAGGTGGAAGCCCTTTCGCGCCACGCAGGTGTTCCGGATCGAGCCGCCGGCGTTCTGCTGGGATGCCGACATCCGGATGGCGCCCGGGCTGCACGTCCTGGTGCGCGACGCCTACGACGCGGGGGGCGGGTCGACGCGGGGTGCCCTCGAAGGCCTGATCACAATCGTCAACGCCGCCGGCGGGCCCGAGATCGCGGCCGCCGCGCTGCAGCGCTTCCTCGCCGAGGCGATCTGGTTCCCGATGGCGCTGCGCCCGGGACCGCGCGTGGCGTGGACGCCCGTCGATGATCGCCGCGCGAGGGTGACGCTCACCGACGGGGCGACCAGGGCGGTCATCGAGTTCAGGTTCGACGAGCAGGGTGAGCTCACCGGCATCTACACGCCCGCCCGCTTCCGCGAGGAAAAGGGCCGGTTCGTGCCGATGCCCTGGGGCGCGCGGGTGCTGGCCTGGGCCAGCCACGACGACGTGCGCGTCGCCTCGGCGGTGGAGGTGGGCTGGTACGAGGCCGCCGGCTTCGCGCCCTTCTACCGGGGCCGTGTCACCTCGCTGCGCTACGGGCGCGACGGCGGCGCGTAGGCCCGGCGGGTCGTCGCGCGGACGATCCCGCGCCTTACTTCCGATCCTCGAGGAACTTCAGCCGGGTCATCGCACCGGTGTCGGTCAGGTCGAGCATCATGGGCGTCACCGTGACGTAGCCCTGGTAGAACTCGCCGATGTCGGTGCCGGCCTCGTCCTTCAGCGTCTGGCGGAACGTGGGAAAGCAGGCCACCCGCTCGTGCATGGGCGTCGAGCACTCGTGATCCACCCGGCTGGCGCGCACGCTCAGCCGCGTGAGCCTGGTCCCCTTGGGCGTCCCCATCGGCACGTTGACGTTGACGAACAGGCCCGGCTTCAGCATCTGGCGCGCGCGGAGGTCGTCGACCAGCGCGCGCGTGACGGCGGCCGCCGATTCGTAGGTCTCCAGACGGTTGCCCATGATCGAGACGGCGATGGCAGGCACGCCCGCGAACACGGCCTCGCGCGCGGCGCCGAGCGTGCCCGACAGGTAGACCGACGTGCCGAGGTTCTCGCCGCGGTTGATGCCGCTGATCACGAGGTCGGGTGTCCGCGGCACCCCGCGCTCGAGCCCCATGCGGGCGGCGGTGGCCGGGGTCCCGCCGACGGCCAGTGCCCGCGTCACGCCGTCCAGCTTGCGCTCCTGCACGACCACGGCATCCGACAAGGTCACGCCGTGGCCCACCCCGCTCTGGTTCTGGGCGGGCGCCGACACGTAGAGCTCCGCCGTCCCGGCAAACGCCTTCACCAGCGCCTGCAGGCCCGGCGCATCGAAGCCGTCATCGTCGGTCAGCAGAATCATGAAGGGGGGCTGGGCGGCCGCCTGCGCGGACGCCGGCGCCTCCTGGGCCCGCGCGGATGCCGCCGCGCCGGAGGCGAGGGCCAGGGTGAGCAGGACAGCGAGACGCGGAGCGGGGACGTGCGGCACGCGGCAACCTCCAGGAAAGACCGCAGTGTGCCGCAACGGCAGCCGCCTTCGCAACCCGCCGCACGCGCCGGGGACGGCCGACCGGCCGCGTGCTACACTCCCGCCGGCTCACGAGGACGCGGTGGGGACGCGATGCTGCTGCTGCGCAACGTAGACCTCTACACACCAACCCCCGCGGGGCGCGGCGACGTGCTCGTGGGCGGCGGCCGCGTGCTCCACGTCGCGCCGGGCCTCGACCTGCCGCCGGCGTGGGGCGAGACGGCCGACACCTCGGGCCTGCTGGCCCTGCCGGGATTCATCGACGCGCACGTGCACATCACCGGCGGCGGCGGCGAGGGCGGCTACGCCACGCGTACGCCCGAACTGCTGCTCTCGGACGCGATTGAGGGCGGCGTCACGACGGTGGTGGGCTGCCTCGGCACCGACGGCATCACGCGCAGCCTCGCCGGCGTGCTCGCCAAGGCGCGCGCGCTGGACGAGGAGGGGATCACGGCGTTCATGTGGTCGGGCCATTACGCGGTGCCGGTCCACACGCTGACCGGCAGCATCGAGCGCGACCTGCTCGTCGTCGACAAGGTGATCGGCGTGGGTGAGGTGGCGGTGTCCGATCACCGGTCGACCCAGCCCACCTTCGACGAGTTCGCGCGGCTGGCGGCCGAGGCGCGCCGCGGCGGCATCCTGTCGGGGAAGGCGGGCATCGTCAACGTGCACGTGGGCGACGGCCCGCGGGGCCTCGACCTGCTGCGCCGCGTCACCGCCGCCACCGAGATCCCCGTCACGCAGTTCGTACCCACCCACATCAACCGCAACCCCGGGCTGTTCCAGGAAGGCATCGCCTGGGCGAAGGCCGGCGGCTACGTCGACTTCACCACGTCGACCGTGCCCGCGTTCCTCGACGAGGGCGAGGTGAAGTGCAGCGTCGGGCTGCGGCGGATGCTCGAGGCGGGCGTCGACATCTCGCGCATCACCTTCACCTCCGACGGGCAGGGCAGCCTGCCGGCCTTCGACGGGCAGGGCGCGCTGGCGCGCCTCGACATCGGCCGGGTGACGAGCCTGTTCGCCGAGGTGCGGGACGCCGTGCGACAGGAACGCCTCGCGCTGGAGGTGGCCGTGCAGACGATCACGTCGAACCCGGCGCGCACGCTGAAACTGCGCGGCAAGGGGCAGATCGCCCCCGGGGCCGACGCCGACCTCGTCCTCGTCGAGCCGGATTCGCTCGCCATCCGCGGCGTCATCGCCCGCGGCCGCTGGCTGATGCGCGACGGCGTGCCGCTCGTCCACGGCACGTTCCAGTAGTCCTTGGCGCCACGCCCGGCACCCGCCGTCCACATGACCAGCGACCAGAAGCCGCTCCTCCAGCGCTTCACCATGCCGCACACGCTGGTGGTGGTGATGTCGCTCGTGATCCTCGCGCTGGCGTTGTCGTGGGTCGTGCCCTCGGGGGAGTACCAGCGCACCACCGTGCAGACCAGCGAGGGCACGCGGTCGGTCACCGTCGCCGGCAGCTACGCCGAGGTGCCCAAGGTCCATCTCGGCCCCGTGGCGATCCTCGACGCGCCGATCAGGGGGTTTCTCGACGCGGCCCAACTGGTGGTCTTCCTCCTCGTGATCGGCGGCAGCTTCGGGGTCTTCCAGGAAACGGGTGCGGTGGAGTTCGGCATCCGGCGCCTGGTGGCGGCGCTCGACCGGCGGCCGCACCTCGAGAGCCTGCTCATCCCCGCGCTGATGGTGGTGTTCTCGCTCGCGGGATCCGTCTTCGGAATGGCCGAGGAAGTGATCCCGTTCGTCGTCATCTTCATCCCGCTGGCGCGACGGCTCGGCTACGACTCGATCGTCGGCGCCGCGATCCCGTTCCTCGGGGCGGCGGCCGGCTTCGCCGCGGCCTTCTTCAACCCGTTCACGGTGGGCATCGCGCAGAGCATCGCGGGCGTGCCGCTCTACTCTGGCCTGGCCTATCGCATCCTCACCTGGGTGGTCGGGACGGCCACGATCGTCGCGTACGTGATGTGGTACGCGCGCCGCGTGAAGGCGGATCCCGGCATCAGCCCCGTGCGCGACATCGACCTCGAGCGCGAGGCGGTGGCGCACGCGACGGACCACGACGAGGCGTGGTCGCCGCGCCACGTGGCGACGCTGCTGATCTTCGTGGCGGCCATGGTGCTGCTGGTCGTCGGCGTCCTGAAGTGGAAGTGGTACATCGACCAGATCGCGGTGCTGTTCTTCGGCCTCGGGCTGGTGCTCGGCCTGGCCGGCGGCCTCGGGCCCAGTCGCCTGGCACGCACCTTCGTCAGCGGGGCCCGGGACATGGTCGGCGTGATCTTCATCGTCGCCTGCGCGCGGGCGCTGCTCGTCATCGCGCAGGACGCGAAGATCCTCGACACCGCGCTCCACGCGGCGTCGGGCAGCCTCACGCGGCTCCCGACGGCCGTCATCGCGCAGGTGATGTTCCTGATCCAGGCCGCGATCAACTTCTTCATCCACTCGGGCACCGCACAGGCGGCGCTCACGATGCCGATCATGGCGCCGCTGGCCGACCTGGTGGGCCTCACGCGGCAGACGGCGGTCTACGCGTTCCAGCTCTGCGAGTTCGTGAACCCGGCGCTGCCTACCAGCGCCGTGACGATGGGCGTGCTGGGCGCCGCGAAGATCCCGTGGGAACGGTGGGTACGATGGTTCTTCCCGTTGATGCTGATCCTGGTGGCGCTCAGTTGCCTGCTGCTGGTGCCGCCGGTGCTGCTGTTCCGGTGGGAGTGATGCGCCCGGACGCCGATCGATCGGCCGGCACGCGAGCCAGCCGCCGCGCATCGCCCATCCGGTCGCTCTCGTGCGCCGTCCTGGTGTGCGGCCTGTGGCATGCGGCGGCGGCGCAGGCGCCGCCGCCCGTGGCCGGCGACTTCGTCGCCCTCGGCTCGATCAAGCCGCTTCCGGCGCCCGTGGCGGCGGCCGTCGATGCCGTGCACGCCGAGGCGCTGGCCGCGCACATCGCGATGCTGGCCTCGCCGGCATTCGAGGGCCGGGGCCTCGGCACGCGCGGCCTCGAGGCGACCGCGGAGTACCTCGCGGCGTCGCTGGCGCTGGCCGGCATCCCGCCGCTCGCCGGCCCGCGATCCGGCGCGCCCGCGTCGTACTTCCAGCCGGTGCCGATCCGCGAGATCCGGAACCCGGCCGGCGAGCTGGTCGCCGATCTCTGGCAGGGCGATGTGACCGCGAGCCGCACGTTCCGCCAGGGTGTCGACATCGTCTTTCCGGAGTCGGGCCCCGAGGAACTCAGCGCCCCGGCGGCCTTCGCCGGATACGGCATCAGGGAGACCACGCCGCCGCGTGACGACTACCGGTCGCTCGACGTCAGGGACAAGCTCGTGGTGATCCTCGCCGGCCTGCCGGCCGGCGCCGAGTGGCAGACCCCGGCCCTGCAGTCACGCTACGACGGCAATGGCAGCCGCCGGTTCGCGGCCAAGGCCGCGCACGCGCTCGCCGCCGGCGCGCGCGGGGTCATCGCCATCGAGACCGGCGACTTCATGCAGGCGCTTTCCGAGCGACAGAAGAACGCAGGCACGCCGATCTTCCTCCCGTACGGCGGTGATGCGACGTGGCCACCCGGCGTGGTGCGGGTCTCGGAAGCTGCCGGCGACGCGTTGCTGGCCGTGGCCGGCCTGACCACGGCGAAGGCGGCCTCGGCCGAGTCTCGCGACCTGCGCGGGCTGACGGTCACGCTGCGCGCCACCGGCGAGCAGCGCCTGATCCACGGCCGCAACGTGCTGGGCATCCTCCGCGGCAGCGATCCCGCGCTGTCGGATGAAGCCGTGGTGCTGGGTGCGCACATGGATCACCTCGGTCGCCGCGGCGAGACGATCTACTTCGGCGCCGACGACAACGCGTCGGGGACCGCGTCGCTGATCGAGATCGCGAAGGCGTTCGCGGCAAGCCAGGCACGACCGAAGCGGACGCTGATCTTCGCCTTCTGGACGGGTGAGGAGGAAGGACACTTCGGCTCCGATCACTACGCCGGGCACCCCCTCTGGCCGCTGGCGCGGACCGCGGCCTACGTGAACCTCGACATGGTGGGGCACCCCTGGAAGCCCGAGGAGATCCGGCAACTGGTGCGCGATGCGGGGCTGCCCGACGCGGACCGCTTCCTGAGGTCGACGCCGGCCGACGACTTCCTGGAGGTGGGCCTCGCCCAGTGGGCGCCCGAACTCGCGCCGCTGCTGGTGCGCGCCGCCCAGGGCACCGGCGTCGCCCTGCACGTGGATCGGGTGGAGGGCAGCGACGGCGGCAGCGACTACCGGGCGTTCGCCCGCCGGAAGGTGCCGTTCCTCCGCTTCTTCGGCAACTATTTCGACGGCTACCACGAGCCGACCGACACCGCCGACCGGCTCGACGGGACACAGGTGCGGAAGATGGCGCGGCTGGCGCTGGCCGCCGCGTGGCTGATCGCCGACCGGTGAGCGCCGCCTACCCGAGCAGCGCCTTCGCGATCGTCTGCAACTGCATGTTCGACGTGCCCTCGTAGATCTGGCCGATCTTCGCGTCGCGGTAGAGCTTCTCCACCGGGTAGTCCTTCGTGAAGCCGTAGCCCCCGAACAGGTTCACGGCCATCGACGCGCAGCTCTCGGCCACTTCCGAGGTGACCAGCTTGCACATGGCCGCCTCGGTGAGGAACGGCCGGCCCGCGTCTCGGAGTCGCGCCGCGTTGTAGGTGAGCAGCCGCGCGCTCTCGACCGTCGTCGCCATCCGCGCGATCTGGAACTGCACGCCCTGGAAGTCGGCGATCGCCCTGCCGAACTGCCGCCGCTCCTTCGTGTAGCGCACGGTGTGGTCCAGCGCGGCCTGCGCGAGGCCGAGCATCTGCGCCCCGATGCCGATGCGCCCCTCGTTGAGCGTCTCGATGGCCACCTTGTAGCCCTTGCCGACCTCGCCGAGCACCTGCGCCTTCGGCACGCGGCAGCCGTCGAGCAGCAGTTCACAGGTGCTGCTCGCGCGGATCCCCAGCTTGTCTTCCTTCTTCCCGACCGTGAAGCCGGCGGCGCCGCGCTCCACCAGGAACGCCGTGATGCCGCGGTAGCCCGCCTCGGGGTTCACGGTGGCGAAGACGATGAAGACGTCGGCCTCCGCGCCGTTCGTAATCCACAGCTTCTGGCCCGTGAGCACATAGGCGTCGCCATCCTCCACCGCGCGCGTGGCCAGCGCGAAGGCGTCGCTGCCCGATCCCGCCTCGGAGAGCGCGTAGGCCCCCACCCACCGGCTGGCGAGCTTCGGCAGGTACTTCGCCTGCTGCTCGTCGGTGCCCCAGCGCAGGAACGCATTGATGCAGAGCGTGTTCTGCACGTCGACGAGGACCGCCACCGACGGATCGACGCGCGCCAGCGCCTCGACGGCCAGCACCGCGTGGAAGAAGGTGCCGCCGCTGCCGCCGTACTGCTCCGGGATCTCGATGCCCATCACGCCGAGATCGAACAGTTTGTCGATGAGCGGGCGCGGGAACTTCGCCTGCTCGTCCATCTCGCGCACGTGCGGCCCGATCTGGGCGCCGGCGAACTGGCCGACGCTGTCGCGGAAGATCACCTCGTCTTCGGTGAGGCTCGTGAGGGGAAGCACGGGGGATGCAGCGTGGGTGGACACGGGAGGTACTCCTTGGGCTGGGCGGCCGCCCCGGTGGCGGCAACACGGGCGATCCTAGCAGCCCGGCGCAAGCGGCGCGGCAATCGACGGCCGGGGCATCCGACCTGGCGGCGTTGCGTCGCTCCCGCATGCCGGTCGTCTTCCGGGTCGCCGCGTCTGGCCATCCGGGCGCCGCGCGCCCTCGCCCGACGCCTGCGCTATCATCGGGTAACCGGCCGACGCCCGATGCCTTTCGTCCGATCTCACAGGGCCCGACCCGCACTCCGGCCCGAGGAAGTGCCATGCCGTCCCGCCGCGTCCATCCGATTCGCCGGCCCCGTCGCCTGCCCGCCGCGCGGGCGCGTCTGGCCCTGACCGCCGCGCTCGCGCTGGGCAGCCTGGCGACAGGGGCGCAGGGTCCGGCCCAGCCCCGGCCGCAGACCCCGCCGGCCGCGACCGGGGCGGGCGTCCCACAGTCACCGGCCTCCGCCGAGGCCGAGCCGCAGGCGCCCCGGCCGGTGTTCCGCACCGACATCAACTTCGTGCGCGTGGACGTCATCGTCACCGACAAGCAGGGCCGGCCGGTCACCGATCTCACCCAGGCCGACTTCGAGGTCACCGAGGACGGCAAGCCGCAGGCGGTCGAGACCTTCAAGCTGGTGGAGGTGACGGGGCAGGTGGTCGAGGGCGCCGAGCGCGCGCGTGACATCCGATCGACCTACGACGAGGAGAGCGAGGCGCAGCGCGAGGACACGCGGATTTTCGTGTTCTTCCTCGACGACTACCACGTCCGGCGCGGCTCGTCGATGGGCGTGCGCGAGCCGCTGGCCCGCTTCATCCGGGATCAGCTCGGGCCGCTCGACATGATTGGCGTGATGTACCCGCTCATGCCGGTCTCGATGCTCACGCTGACGCGCGATCACGAGTCGGTGATTCGCGAGATCGAGCGCTTCGAGGGGCGGAAGTTCGACTACCGCCCGCGCAACACGTTCGAGGAGCAGTACTCGATGTACCCCGCCGAGATCGTGGAGCGGGTCCGGACCCAGGTATCGCTGTCGGCGCTCGAGGGACTGGCGGTACGCCTCGGAGGCCTGCGCGAGGGCCGGAAGGCCGTTGTGCTGGTCAGCGAAGGCTACTCGTTCTACCTGCCGCCGCAGCTGCGCGATCCGGTCGCCGAGATGCCGGGCCTCGGCAACCCGGCCCGCGGACGGCCCACCCTCGGGGAAGGGACGGTGGCCGAGGAGCGCAAACAGTTCTTCGATTCCGCCGACATGCAGCACGAGCTGCAGCAGGTCTACAGCGCGGCGAATCGCGCCAACACCGCGATCTACACGCTCGACCCGCGCGGCCTCGCGGTGTTCGAGTTCGACCTGGGAGAGAACGTCGGGCCCGGCTTCGATCGGCAAGCGTTGCAGGCCACGCAGGACACGCTGCGCACGATTGCGGACGAGACCGACGGCCGGGCCATCGTCAACCGCAACGATCTCGAAGGGGGGCTCAGGCAGGTGGTGCGCGACACCAGCGCCTACTACCTCATCGGCTACAACTCGACGCAGGCGCCGAGCGACGGCAAGTTCCACCAGATCCGGGTGCGCATCAGGCGGCCCGGCGTGCAGGTGCGCGCGCGCAAGGGCTACTGGGCGCTCACCGCCGAGGAGGTCACGCGGGCCCTGGCGCCGCCTCCTCCGGGGCCCGAGCGGGGTGTCACCGAGGCGCTCGCGTCGGTGGAGACGCCGAGTCGGGCGCGGGTGGTGCGCACCTGGGTCGGCACCAGGCCGGGCGACGACGGACGCACTCGCGTCACCTTCGTCTGGGAACCGGTGCCGCCGGTGCCAGGCGAGACGCGTCGTGACACCGCGTCGCGCGTGTCGCTCATCGCGGCGGGCGGCGATGGCGCGGCCTACTTTCGCGGCAAGGTGCCAGGCGCCGACGGCAGCGGCGCCACGGCCGCGGGGGCGCGGACGTTGTCGCCCACGGCGTCGGGTCGCGGCGCGGCGGTCGAGTTCGACGCGCCGCCCGGCCGCCTGCAACTGCGCGTCGCGATAGAGGGGGAGAGCGGCCGCACGGTCGACTCCGACGTCCTCGACCTCGACGTGCCCGACTACACGGCCCCGCAGGTGAGGTTGACCTCGCCCGAGGTGCTGCGGGCCCGGACCGCCATCGAGTACCGGCAACTGGCGGCCGACCCGGACGCGATGCCCGTGGCCGATCGCGAGTTCCGGCGCACCGAGCGGCTGCTGGTGCGCTTCACCGCGCTCGGACCGGGCGAGACAGCGCCCGAGACGGCCGCCCGGCTGCTCAACCGGGCGGGCAAGCCGATGTCCGACCTGCCGTCGACGGCGCTGGCGGGCGAGCCGCGGCGCTTCCAGGTGGACGTGCCGCTGGCGGGCCTGCCCGCGGGCGAGTACGTCCTCGAGCTGAAGGGCTCGGCCGGAGGGAGCGAAGCGCGGCAGTTCGTCGGCTTCCGCGTCGTCTCGTGAGCCCCGGCGCGCGGCGCGGGGCTCGCTTATAATCGCAGCCCATGGAATCATCAGTCGCCGAACAGGGTCGCGTGCCCGCACGGCGGGCGTCCGGCGTGTTCACCACGGTCTCGGGCCGGCCGGTCAACCGCCTCTACACGAGCGCCGACCTGCCGGGGTTCGACTACGACCGCGAGATCGGCGACCCGGGCTGCTTCCCCTACACGCGCGGCATCCACGAGACCGGCTATCGGGGCAAGCTCTGGACGATGCGGCAGTTCGCCGGCTTCGGAACGCCCGAGGAGACCAACGCCCGTTACAGGGCGTTGCTGCGGGCCGGGGGCACGGGCCTGAGCGTGGCCTTCGACCTGCCGACGCTGATGGGACGCGATCCCGATCACCCCCTGTCGCTCGGGGAGGTGGGGAAGTGCGGCGTGAGCATCGCGTCGCTCGCCGACATGGAACGCCTGTTCGAAGGCATCCCCCTCGGCGAGATCACGACGTCGATGACGATCAACTCGCCGGCGCCGATGATCTTCGCGATGTACCTCGTCGTGGCCGAGAAGCAGGGCGCCAGCTGGCAGCAGCTCTCGGGCACGATCCAGAACGACATCCTCAAGGAGTTCATCGCGCAGAAGGAGTACATCTTCCCGCCGCGCCCGTCGATGCGGCTGATCACCGACGTCTTCGGCTTCTGCGCCCGCGAGGTGCCGAAGTGGAACACGATCTCGGTGAGCGGCTACCACATCCGCGAGGCCGGGGCGACGGCGGTGCAGGAGCTGGCCTTCACGCTGCGCGACGGCATCGAGTACGTGCAGTGGGCGGTCGACGCCGGGCTGAAGGTGGACGACTTCACGCCGCGCATCTCGTTCTTCTTCAACGCGCACAACGACTTCTTCGAGGAGATCGCCAAGTACCGCGCCGCGCGGCGGCTCTGGGCCGAGGTGATGCGCGATCGCTTCGGCGCGGCCGACGAACGCAGCTGGAAGCTGCGGTTCCACAGCCAGACGGCCGGCGTCTCGCTCACCGCGCAGCAGCCCTACAACAACGTGGTCCGGACGGCGATCCAGGCGCTGGCGGCCGTGCTGGGCGGCACCAACTCGCTGCACACCAACTCGCTGGACGAGGCCCTGGCGCTGCCGACCGAGGCCGCGGCCACCCTCGCCCTGCGCACGCAGCAGGTGATCGCCAGCGAGAGCGGCGTCGCCAACGTCGTCGATCCGCTCGGCGGCAGCTGGTTCGTCGAGGCGCTCACGCGCGAGATGTACGAAGGGGCCCGCGCCTACTTCGACACCATCGACCGCATGGGCGGCATGGTGGCGGCCATCGAGCAGGGCTTCCCGCAGAAGGAGATCGCCGAGAGCGCCTACCGCTTCCAGCAGGCCGTGGAACGGAAGGAGAAGATCATCGTCGGCGTCAACGACTTCGTCGTCGACGACGAGCCGCCGATGCCGATTCTCTACATCGACGAGACGGCCGCCGTGCGACAGACGGCCCGCCTGCGGGACCTGAAGACCGGCCGCGATCAGGCGCGCGTCGATGCGGCGCTCGAGACCCTGAGGACGGCCGCCCGCGGAGACGGCAACACGATGGGGCCCCTGCTCGACTGCGTGCGAGCCTACGCCACGGTGGGCGAGATGTGCGACGCCCTGCGCGAGGTGTGGGGAGAGTACGAGGAAGTGCCGATCATATAGGCTTGGGGCTTGGGGCCTGGGGCCTGGGGCCTGGGGCCTGGGTCGGGCCCCAAGCCGCAAGCCGCAAGCCCGCGAGAAGGGCAGTCATGCGAAAGATCCGGGTCGTCATCGCCAAGCCGGGCCTCGATGGCCACGATCGCGGGGCGAAGGTCATCGCGCGCGCGCTGCGCGACGCCGGCATGGAAGTCATCTACACGGGCCTGCGGCAGACCGCCGAGCAGATCGTCTCGGCCGCCCTCCAGGAGGACGCCGACGTCATCGGACTGTCGATCCTGTCGGGGGCCCACATGCACGTGTGCCCGCGAGTGCTCGAACTGCTCCGGGAGAAGGGCCTCGACGATGTGGTGCTGCTCGTCGGCGGGATCATCCCCGACGTCGACGTGCCCCGCCTGAAGGAGATGGGTGTCAGGGGGATCTTCCTGCCGGGCACGCCGATGCAGGAGATCGTCGACTTCATCGTGGCGTCCGCGCGCCCGCGCGTCGAGGTGTGATCGTCATGCCGCCAAGGATCCTGCTCGCCGACGACAGCGTCACCGTTCAGAAGGTCATCGAGCTCACGTTCTCCGACGAAGGCATGCAGGTGGTGGCCGTCGGCGACGGCAGGCAGGCCATCGAGCGCCTGGACGTCGATCCGCCCGATATCGTGCTGGCCGACGTCAGCATGCCCGAGCGCGACGGCTACGCGGTGGCCGAGTACGTGAAGGGAACGGCGGCGCTGCGTCACATCCCGGTGGTGCTGATGACGGGCGCCTTCGAGCAACTCGACGAGGCGCGCGCGCGGGCGGTGGGCTGCGACGGCGTGCTGGCCAAGCCGTTCGAGCCGCAACTGGTGATCGCGCTGGTGCGCGAACTGCTCGCGCGTCCGTCAGGAACGCCGCGCGCCGGCGATCCGGCGCCGGCGCCGGAGATCCAGGCCGCGCCCGCCGCGGCCGACGATCGCCGCACGCCGACGCTCGACGATTTCTTCGACCGCATCGACGAGTCGACGGCCGGCCAGCGCGCACCGGCCGTCGAGGCCGATGCCGACACCCTGATCACGATGGCGCCGGCCGCCGGTGTCCAGGCGGGCGGAGGTTCCGTGCTGGCCGATGCCTTCTCGGCCATCCTGGCCGACGAACTGGGCGAGGCCCCCCTGCCACCGTCCTGGGCCGGGTTCGGCCCGGCGGCGGCAGCGCCGTCGGCGCCGGCCGGGGCCGCGACCCCGGTCATCACCGAGGCGTTCGTCGAAGAGGTGACGCGGCGCGTCGTCGAGCGCCTGTCCGCGTCGCTCGTGCGGCAGGTGGTGGACGAGAAGGTGATCGACGTGGCCGAGCGGCTCGTCCTCGAGGAGATCGGGCGCCTCAAGGCCGGGATGTAGGTGTAGTACGATCGGCGGTCTATGTCCGACCGCGCCCCGTCCTCTTCACACGACGTTCCAGACAAGCCGGCGCTCGAGGGGCTCGAGCAGAAATGGGCCGAGCGGTGGGAGCGTGACGGCACCTACCGCTTCGACCGCACCCGCGCCCGCGGCGCGGTCTACGCGATCGACACGCCGCCGCCCACCGTGAGCGGCTCGCTGCACGTGGGGCACGTCTTCTCCTACACCCACACCGATTGCATCGCCCGCTTCCAGCGGATGCGCGGCCGCGAGGTCTTCTACCCGATGGGGTGGGACGACAACGGCCTGCCCACCGAGCGCCGCGTGCAGAACTACTACGGTGTGCGCTGCGACCCGCACCTCCCCTACGATCCGGCCTTCGTTCTCCCCGACGCCGCGTCTCCGGCGAAGACGCGGGGCGAGAAGGCGGCCCGCCAGCCGGTCTCGGTCTCGAGGCCGAATTTCATCGAGCTCTGCTCGCGGCTCACCGCAGAGGACGAGAAGGCTTTCGAGCAGCTCTGGAGGCAGCTCGGGCTGTCGGTGGACTGGTCGATGACCTACGCCACCATCGGCCAGCGCGCGCAGCGCGTGTCGCAGCTCTCCTTCCTCCGCCTGCTCCAGCGGGGGGTGGTCTACCAGGTGGAGGCGCCCACGCTCTGGGACGTCGACTTCCGCACGGCGGTGGCACAGGCCGAGCTCGAGGATCGCGAGGTGCCGGGCGCCTACCACCGGGTCCGTTTCGCGCGCGCCGGCGGACAGGAGTTCGTCGAGATCGACACGACGCGGCCCGAGTTGATCCCCGCGTGCGTCGCGCTGGTCGCGCACCCCGACGACGAGCGGTTCAGGCCGCTGTTCGGCACCGAGGTGGTCACGCCGCTGTTCGGGGCGCGCGTGCCGATCCGCCCACACGCGCTGGCCGACCCCGAAAAGGGCACCGGCGTCGCGATGATCTGCACCTTCGGTGACGTCACCGACGTCACCTGGTGGCGCGAGCTCTCGCTGCCGGTGCGTGCCGTCATCCTGCCCAACGGCACGTTCCGTCCCGTGGCGTGGGGCAGTCCGGGCTGGGAGTCGGCCGATCCCGCGCGGGCGCAGCGACACTACGCCGACCTGGAGCACCTGTCCGCCCAGAAGGCGCGCGCGCGGATCGTCGAGCAGCTGCGCGAGAGCGGCGACCTGATGGGCGAGCCGCGGCCGGTCACCCACGCCGTGAAGTTCTACGAGAAGGGTGACCGCCCGCTCGAGATCGTCACCAGCCGTCAGTGGTTCCTGCGGACGCTCGAGTACCGTGAAGCGCTCGTCGAGCGCGGCCGGCAACTGCGCTGGCACCCGTCCTACATGCAGGCGCGCTTCGAGAACTGGGTGAACGGGCTCAACGGCGACTGGTGCATCAGCCGTCAGCGGTTCTTCGGGGTGCCGTTCCCCGTGTGGTACCCGGTGCGCGAGGACGGCGCCATCGACTACTCACGGCCCATCGTGCCGCCGGTCGAGCGCCTGCCGGTCGATCCGTCGACCGACGTGCCCGACGGCTACCGCGCCGACCAGCGCGACCAGCCCGGTGGCTTCGCCGGCGATCCCGACGTCATGGACACGTGGGCCACCTCGTCGCTCACGCCGCAGGTGGCCGGCGCCGAGGGCGTCGACGACGACCTGTTCCGCCGGGTGTTTCCGATGGACCTGCGGCCGCAGGCGCACGACATCATCCGCACGTGGCTGTTCTACACCGTGCTGCGGGCCCACGTGGAGCACGACTCGCTGCCCTGGTCCAATGCCGCCATCTCCGGCTGGGTGCTCGATCCCGATCGCAAGAAGATGTCGAAGTCCAAGGGCAACGTCGTCACGCCGATGGCGCTGCTGGTGGAGCACGGGTCGGACGCCGTGCGCTACTGGGCCGCCAGCGGGCGGCCCGGCACCGACACGGCGTTCGACACGGGACAGATGCGCGTGGGCCGGCGGCTTGCCATCAAGCTGCTCAACGCATCGAAGTTCGTCCTGACGCGGTGCGAGCCCACCGGCCCCGTGACGGCACCGGTGGACCGGGGCCTGCTCACGGCGCTCGCGCAGCTCGTGAGCGAGGCCACCGCCGACCTCTGCGACTACAACTACGCGCGGGCGCTCGAGCGAACCGAGGCCTTCTTCTGGGACTTCTGCGACAACTACCTCGAGCTGGTGAAGTCGCGGCGGTACGGCGACCACGGACCCGACGGCGCCGCCTCGGCCAACGCGGCGATGCTCGCCACGCTCCACGTGCTGCTGCGGCTGTTCGCGCCGTTCCTGCCGTTCGTCACCGAAGAGAGCTGGTCGTGGTGGCGCGACGGCTCCGTGCACCGCGCGCCGTGGCCGACGACGACCGAGGTGCTCGAGCCGCTCGGCGGGGCCGACGAGCACGGACGCCGTGCGCTGGCCTTCGCCACCGATCTGCTCGGCACGGTGCGGCGAACGAAGTCGGAGGCGCAGAAGCCGCTGCGCACGCCGGTGGCGCGCCTGGTCGTGCACGTGGATGCCGCCGGACGCGGCCTGCTCGACGCGGTACAGGCCGACGTCGCGGCGGCGGGCTTCGTCCAGCGCATCGACGCCGTGGAGGCCGACGCCTTCTCGGCCGAGGTGACGCTGGGCGAACTGCCACCCGCCGGCCCGCCCGCACAGTGAGGCCCGGGGAGGCACGCCCATGACCGGCGTCGACAGCCGCTGGAGCAGCGACCCCGCGCCGCCCGGGCTCGCTCGCGCGCTGGCCGCCTGTGATGCGGGCGCCTGGCGCGAGGCGCCGGTGCTCTACTTCGAGGAGACAGGCTCGACCAACGACGTGGCGGCACGGTTGGCGGCAGCCGGCGCTCCCGACGGCACGTGCGTGCTGGCGCGTGCCCAGACGGCGGGCCGGGGCCGCCGCGGGCGCGCGTGGATCTCGCCACCAGGGGCGGGCCTCTACTTCTCCGCGCTGATCCGCCCGCCGGCAGCGGCCGTCGTTCCCGGCCCGCTCGCAACCCCGCCGCCCGTCATGCTGCTCACGCTGATGGCGGCCGTCGCCTCCGTGGACGCGCTCGTCGAGGTGGCCGGCTTCGCCGCAACCATCAAGTGGCCCAACGATCTCATCGTCGAGCGTCGCGCGGGGGACGCGGGAGGGTGGGATCGACGCAAGCTGGGCGGCATCCTCACCGAGGGTTCGGTCACCGACGGCGTGATCCGGCACGTGGTCGTCGGCATCGGCATCAACCTGGATCCCGCGGTGCACCCGCCCGAGGTGGCGACGCTCGCCACGTCGGTCCGGGCCGAGACGGGCCGGCCCGTCGAGGTGTTCCCGCTGTTTGCCGCGTGCCGCGCGGCGCTCGCGCGCGAACGCGAACGGCTGTTTGCCGGCGACCTTGCCGGCATGATCCGGCGATGGCGCGAGCGTGCACCCTCGGCCGTTGGCGCGCGGGTGAAGGTGACCGCAGACGGCCGCCGCCTGACCGGCGTGACCGCGGGCCTGGCCGACGACGGGACGCTGGCCGTCGTGGCCGATGTCACCGGTGAGCGCCTGCACGTCGTGGCCGGCGACGTCGAGTGGATCTGATTCGATGACACCCGACGTGGACCTGGGCGCGTACTGCCGTGCGATCGAGGCGCACCTGTGCCGCGTCAACGGCGGGCACCTGATCCGCGTGGTGGGCGTCGCTTTCGACCTGGCGAAACGGTGGCACGCCGACGGCCTGCCGTTGAAGATCGTCATGCGGGGCATCGACCGCCGGGCCGAACGCGCGGCGCGGTCGATGACGGCCGGCCGCCGGCCGCTGCGCCTCGAGTTCTGCGAGGCCGATGTGGCCGATGTCCTCGACCAATGGCGCCGGGCGATCGGGTTTGCCCTGCACGCGCCGTCCGGCGCGGCACCGTCGCCGGCGACGGAAGAGGGGGAGGACGGCGCCGCGGCGGCGCCGCGGCCGACGTCGCTGCCGCGCCACCTGGAGCGCGTCGCGGTGCGGCTGTCGTCGTTTCTCGCCACGCACGGCGGCCCGCCGGTGCTGCGCGCCCGCGCCGAGGCGATGCTCTCCGACGTGGAGTCGCTGCGACGCCAGGCGCAGGGCGCGCGTGGCCAGGCGCGTGACGCGGTGCTGGCTCGGCTCGAAGCGCTCGACGAGGCCCTGCTCGACGCCTTGCCGGAGGAGGCGCCGGCCGAGGTGCTGGCTGCGGCGCGCGCGGAGGCGCGGCAGGACCTCGCGGCGTATGCGGACCGGATGCCGGCTGTCGAGTACGCGCGCCTCGAGGACGCGGCGGCCCGCCGCATGGCCCGCGATCGGCTTGGCCTGCCCCGGTTGTCCCTGACATGACGTGCGCGGCCGCGCGCACCACGACACTTGTCGCCGACCCATGACCTCTCCGCGAGCCCGTCGTCCACGCCAGCCGCGACCGCCGGCAGGGCCGGCGCCCGCCCCGCTGCCGGCCGGGATCGAGGTCGACGTGGAGCGCGCCGTGGCCGGCGGGCGCATGCTCGCGCGCCACGAGGGGCGCGTGGTCCTGCTCCGCGGGGCGATCCCGGGTGAGCGCGTGCGCGCCCGGCCCGATCGCGAGCAGAAGGGCGTGTGGTTCGCCGAGGTCGTCGATGTCCTGACGCCGAGCCCCGATCGCCGCGACGCCGGACCCGATCCGGCCTGCGGCGGCATGGCCTACGCCCACATCACGCCGGCGCGCCAGCGCCAGCTCAAGGCGGAGATCGTCGCCGACACGTTCGCGCGGATCGGCGCGACGCGCATTTCGCCGCCCGCCGTGCACGCCTCGGCCGGCGGCTACCGGATGCGCGTCCGTCTCCACGTGCGCGGTGGACGCCTGGGCTCGTTTCGTGAGGGCACGCACGAGGTCTGCGATCTGCGGACGACCGGACAAGTGGTCGACGCGACGCTCGACGTGGTGGATGCGCTCGCGGCCTGCCTGAAGGGCCATGGCGTCGATCGGCTCGAGGCCGTGGAGATCACGGAGAACCTCGACGCATCGCAGCGTGTCGTGCACCTGGAGTGCGGGCCCGGCGAGGTGATGAGCGCCGCGGTTCTCTCGGCGGCCGGCGCCATCGCGGGGGTGACCGGCGTGTCGGCGGCGCGGGCCTGGCAGCCGCGGCTGCTGGCGGCCTCGGGGGTGCCGTGGGTCGAGGACCCGGTCGCGTCGTTCACCGGGCAGGCGACGCCTGCACCGGACGCTGGCACATCAGGCGGCGCGACCGCGACGTTACGGCGCCACGCCCGGGCGTTCTTCCAGGCGAATCGCCACCTGGCAGGCACGCTCACCCGCGCCGTGCTGGCGCGGATCGCGGGCGCTCCGGTCGTCGACCTCTACGCTGGCGTCGGCCTGTTCGCGCTGGCCGCCGCGACAACGGGCTTCGCGCCGGTGGTGGCCGTCGAGGGGGACGCGGTGAGCGGCGCCGATCTCGACACCAACGCCGGCGCGTTCGCGCCGCGCGTGCGCGTGGTCCGCTCGCCGGTCGAGGCCTTTCTCGCGCGGGCCCGTCGCCCCGAGGCCGGCACGCTCATCGTCGACCCGCCGCGCACGGGGATCTCGCGCGAGGCGATGGAGGGCATCCTCACGGTGCGCTCACCGCGCATCGTCTACGTGTCGTGTGACGTGGCGACGATGGCACGCGACGCACGCCGCCTGATGGACGCGGGTTACGAGATGGGTGAACTCGAGGCGTTCGACCTGTTCCCCGGCACCGCGCACGTGGAGGCACTCGCCAGCTTCGACCGCCGCGCCTGAGGCGGCCTCCGTCCCCGGCCTGACGCCGCCCGCGGCCCTCGGCGCTCATCGCGCACAGGCCGCGACGAACGCGTCGAACAGCGCGCGGAACTCCCCGGTGCGCAGGAAGTTCTCCGGGTGCCACTGCACCGCCACGCAGAACGTCGACTCCGGGCGCTCGACGGCCTCGATCACGCCGTCTGGCGCCGTGGCGGTGACGATCAGCGAGGGGGCCACCCGCTTGATCGCCTGGTGATGACGGGTGTTGACGCCGCACGAGGGGCGGGCGTCGCCCGGCCTGAGCAGGTTGGCGAGCCGGGAGCCGGGCGCGATGTCGACGAGGTGCGCCGCGGCGCCTGTCGGCTCGGCGACCTTGTGTTCGATCGCGTTCGGGATGGCCGTGGGGATGTCCTGCACCAGCGTGCCGCCCAGCGCCACGTTGAGCGCCTGCATGCCGCGGCAGATGCAGAACAGGGGGATGTCGCGCTCGATGGCGCGGATGGCCAGTTCCAACTCGAGTTCGTCGCGCCCCGGTTCCGCGCGGTAGAACGCCGGATGCGGGGCCTCGCCGTAATAGCGCGGATCGACGTCGCCGCCGCCGGTGAGCAGGATGCCTGCCGCGCCGTCGAGGATGGCGGTGGCGCTGTCGCGGGCGGGATCGAGCAGCCACGGTTCGCCGCCCGACAGCCGGACGGACTCCAGGTAGTCGTTGGGGCGCCGGTTGGGTGCGACCGCGATGCGGGGTCGGGTCATCTCGGTTCAGGCTCCGGGGGCCTACATCCTCGCCGGCACTTCGCAGCCCATCACCTCGAGCGCCTGCGTCATCTGGCGGCGGAAGAAGGCCACCACGGCCGCCCGCCACCGGCGCGCGTGCGCGTCGGGTTCGTTGAGGATCGGGTAGCGCTGGTAGGCGGTGTTGAACGCCTGGGCGAGGCCGAACGCGTACTTGGCGAGCAGCGACGGTTCGAGCGCGCGCACGGCCTGTTCCACCATCTCGTCGAGCCGGCCGGCCTCGAGCACCAGGCCCCACAGATCGTCGCCCTCGGGTCCGTCGGCGAGCGCCGCCGCCGGCGTGTCGGCGAGCGAAGCGATGACGGCGGCCTCGTCCAGGCCGTCGCGTTCCTTCAGCTTCTGGAAGATGTTGTTCGCCCGCACGACCGCGTACTGGAGGTAGGGCCCCGATTCACCCTCGAAGCTGAGGGCCTCGGCGACGTCGAAGGCGATGATCTTCGCGCGTGAGAACTTCACCATGAAGTAGCGCAGCGCGGCCACCGCGATGCGTTCGGCGGTGGTGCGCACGTCCTCGGCGCGCATTTCCGGGTTGCGCCGCGTCACTTCGCCGGCGGCGTGGGCGATGAGCCGGTCGATCAGGTCGTCGGCCTTCACGCCGAGGCCCTTGCGTCCCGACACCTCGACGAACGGCTTGCCGGCGTCGGCCTCGGCCTCGTAGCCCAGCTCGCGTGCCGTGGCGTGCGAGAGCGCCACCATCTCGTAGGAGAAGTGCGTGGATCGCTCGGCCGGCAGGCGATGGCCCATCGTGAACAGCGCCTGCCTGAGCAGCCGCTGCAGGTAGCTCTGGCGTGAGTCGATGACGTTGTAGACGGCGCCGGCGGCGCCGAACGCCGGCACGCCGTCGCGGCCGGCGGACAGGGCGCCCTCGTCGCTCGTGGACGCGTAGAGCGGCGTGCCGTCCCGCCGCGTCGCGAACACGCGGTAGTGGAAGTCGCGGCCGAGCAGGCCGAACTTCCAGAACTGGTTGGCGATGTCCTTGCCGACGTAGGTGACGGTGCCGTTGGATCGGACGATGACCTTCTCCCTGGCGGCCTCCTCGCCCTCGCCGGCGTCGTCGCTCTCGCCGCCCTCGGCCACCGCATCGTCGATGCGCATCACCCAGCAGCCCTTGAGCGGGCCTTCCTCCTGGAGGAAAACGCTGCCGTTCTTCACCAGGATCTCGAAGGCGGTCGCCCAGAAGTGCAGGCGCAGGATGTCGCCTTCCCAGGTGAGCAGGTCGTAGTCGACGTTGAGCCGTGCCATCGTCTTCAGGTGGCAGCCGACGATGCGGTCGGCGATGATGGCGCCCATGGCGGCGGCCTCGCCTTCGCCGTGCTCGATGGCGTGCAGCGTGGCGGCGCGGATGGCGGCCCGCGCGGTGTCGGCGGCGTACCACTCCGTGACCCGCGCGTACAGATCCCAGCAGTAGTAGTCGAACCGCCCGGTCGCGGCGAGCCGGCGCACCTCGTCGAGCGACTTGCCCTCCAGCTCGCGGAAGCCCACGACGACGTCGGCCACCTGCACGCCCGTGTCGTCGATGTAGTTCTGCACCTCCACGGGCACCCCGCAGAAGCGCAGCAGGCGCACCAGCGTGTCGCCGAGCGCCGCGTTGCGCAGGTGGCCGATGTGCGCTGCCTTGTTCGGGTTGATGGCCGTGTGCTCGACGATGGTCTTGGTGCGCGGGATGGGAGAGGGCAGCGGTTCGAGGGGGGCGGGCAGCCCGCCCGGTTCGAGCCGCGCGCGCAGGAACGCAACACGATCGATGAACACGTTGAGGTAGCCGTTGGGTGCCGGCTCGATCCTCGAGACGCCCTGGATGGGGCCCAGGGCGGCCGCCACCTCCTGGGCGATGGCGCGGGGCGGCTTGCGGAGGCGCCGCGCCAGCTCGAAGGCGAAAGGCAGCGCCAGGTCGCCCATCGACCGGCGGGGTGGCACCTCGATCGTGAGCGCGGGCAAGGCCTGCGGGTCGAGGGCGTAGAGCGTGTGGAGCGTCTCGGCGACGCGGCGGCGGACGGCGTGCTGGATCGGCAGAATCATGCGGCGTGGAATCGGGTCACTCGGCGAGGCGGATCGCGGCGTAGTCCTCGGGCGTGTTCACGTTGGTCAGTGCGCGACCGTCCGGGTCGATCGCGCGCAGCGTCTCCGGATCCACCTCGGCCACGGCGAGGCCGGCGAGCGCGTCGAGCATCCTGAACTGGCCGGCCCGCACCCTGGCCTCGAAATGCGGTGCGCATCGCGTGCGATAGCAGGCGCACAACGGGTGCAGGCCGCGCGCGTCGCGCGGGACGACGACGTCGGCCTCGGGATGCCGGCCCAGTGTGTCGGCGAGGTGGCGGGCCAGCGCCTCGGTGACCAGCGGCAGGTCGCAGGCGACCACCAGCACCAGCGGCGCCGGCGAGGCGGCCAGAGCGCTCCAGACGCCGCCGAGCGGCCCGGCGTCAGGCACCAGGTCGGCGACGACCTCCACCTGCAGCGAAGCGAATCGCGCCGGCGTATGGCCGACGATGAAGACGTGCGCGGCAAGGCGGCGCAGGAGGGTGATGTGACGGTCGACGATCCGCTGGCCGCCGACGACCAGGGCCCACTTGTCGGCGCCGCCGAGGCGCCGGGCGCGTCCGCCGGCGAGGATCGCGGCGCTGAGGCCGCGCGTCGGATCGTCGCTCGCTGGCATGCGCAATTCGGCTAACCTTATCAGAAAATGAGCGAGGCGAGAATCGGACGGATCGTGGTCGCGGCGCTGCACCAGGCGCTCGCCGATCACCTGCCACTCCGGCTCGAGTTCTACGAAACCTACCTGCGCCCATCGGGCATGCGGGCCGGCACCATCGGCGTGGCCTCGTTCTCGGCGGCGCTCAGCTTCCTCCGCGCGGAAGGGCAGGCCTACGACCCCGTCGTTCGGGCGGCGGGCCACCATGCGGCCGAATGGGTGTTCGCGACGCTGCCCGCGATTCACCGCGCGTGGTTGCGCCGGCTGCCCGGAGCCTGGCGCACCAGATCGGCGCTGAAGCTCACCGCCCGGCTGACGGCCATGACCGTCCGCGGCGCCCGGGGCCGGATCACCGGTTCGCGCGGCCATCGCCGGCTGGTCGTCGAGGGATCGCCCTTCTGCGGGACCCGCCTGCGTCCCGACACGCCGCTCTGCGGCTTCTATGCGGCGGCGCTGCAGCGGTTCTTCGACCTGCTCGCGGTGACGGCTTCGGCCGACGCGGTCCAATGCCGCGCCACCGGCGCGGAGGCGTGTGTGGTGGAGGTGGCCGCCGTCGATCCGGTGGCGGTGGTCACGCCGCAGCACAGCGGAGGGGTGTTGTGAGACGGCCGGGCCCGGCCCTGGTGTGCCGGCGTGCGGCGCTGGCGGCGATCGTCCTGACATCGGTCGTGGCGGGATCGGGTGAGGCCGCCGTGCCGCCTGGCGATGGTGCGTCGGGTGGGGCGGCCGGGGTGGCCCAGACCTCGCCCGTGGCGTCGCGGCTGTTCGTGGCGCCGTTCGACGTCGACGCGCGCACGACGCGAAGCTACTGGCTCGGTGAGGGCGCCGCCATCCTGCTGGCCGAGGAACTGCGGGCGCTCGGCGTCGAGACCATAGGGCGCACCGCCCGCGTGGCCGCGCTCGAGGCGTTGCACCTTCCCGAGACCGCCACCCTCGCGCGCGCCACGCTGATTCGCGTCGCCGAATCGGTTCGCGCCACGGATGTGGTGGTGGGGCACGCGGCGCTCGCTGACGACGGTCTCACGCTGCGCGCACGACTGCTGAGGCTCGAGACCGGGCGCTACGAGCCCGAACTCGAGGAACGCGGCGCGCCGACGGAGTTCTTCGTCCTGGCGCGGCGGCTCGCCGCACGGCTGCTCGCCGTGGTCCGGGGCGGCTCGGCGCCCGTGCCGGCCACCTCGGCCGCGGGCGCCGACTGGCCGTCGCTCGAGACCTTCGAGCGATACGTGAAGGGCCTGCTCGACGAGCGGCCCGAGGCACGCGTGCGCCTGCTCACGGCGGCGCTGGAGAAGGATCCCGCGTTCGACCGCGCCTGGCTGGCGCTCTGGGACGCGCACACCAGCGTCGGCAACCACGTCGCCGCGCTCGCGGCCGTGGGTCACGTCGGCGCCGGGTCGCCGCGGTCGCGCGTGGCCCGCTTCCTCGGCGCGCTGTCGCTGATGACGCTCAAGCGGCTGGACGAGGCGTTTGCCGCGCTCAAGGCGCTTGCCGCCGAGGCGCCGCTCGCCTCGGTGCAGAACAACCTCGGCGTCGTGCAGCAGCGGCGCGGGCAGCCGTCGCAGGGCGGGCGGGCCGTCTACTACTTCACCAAGGCCACCGAGGCGGATCCCGACGACCCGGACATCTACTTCAACCTCGGCTACGCCTACTGGTTCGATGGCGACGCGCAGGCCTCGATCTACTGGCTGCGCGAGGCGGTTCGGCGCAACCCGCTCGACGCCGATGCGCACTTCGTGCTGGCGGCGGCACTCACCTCGGCCGGCGCCCTTCCCGAGGCGGCGCGCGAGCGCGAGCTGGCCGGGCGGCTGGCCGCCCGCTACGAGGACTGGGATCGCCGCGGCAACCCGCCCGGTCACGTGCCGCGCGGCCTCGAACGGGTGCGTGACGAACTGACGCCGACGCCGGGCGTCGTCTTCGACTCGGCGATCACGAGCGCGGCGCGCCGCGACGCGCGCGAGCTCACGGCGTTCTATCTGGATCGCGGGCACCGGGCGCTCGACGAGCAGCGTTACGGCGAAGCCATCACCGAGTTGCGCAAGGCGCTCTATCTCTCGCCTTACGAAGCCGATGGGCACCTGTGGCTTGGCCGCGCCTACCTGCTCGCGGGCCGTGAGGAAGACGCGGTCACGGCGCTGCGCATGTCGCTGTGGAGCCGGGAGGACGCGCGGGCGCGGCTGGCGCTGGCCGAAGCGCTGCTGGCCCTGGGACAGCCCGAGGCGGCGCTGGTCGAGGCCAGGCGCGCGCTGGCGCTCGACCCGGCCTCGGAGGCCGCCAGGGCGCTGCTGGCCAGGCTCACGCCCTGACGACGGCCGGCGATCGGCCGCCTGGCCTCACGCCCACGGCCGCATCGAACGTGGTAGCCTTCCACGGCAGGGGGGACCCATGGCCCACCGCGTGGCTCTGCGCGCCTGGGCGATCTGGCTGGTTGCCGCCGTGTCGCTCGCGGCCCGGCAGGCACCGTCGCCCGCCGCGACCGACGCCGGATCGGCAGGCGCCGGCCAGTCCGACACGGCGCCGCTGGTCGTCGTTGCCGAATACGACGGCATCGTGCATCCCGTCACGGTCGAGTACTTCGAGCAGGCCATCGCACGCGCCGAGCAGGGTCGGGCCGCGACGGTTCTCGTCATCCTCCGCACGCCGGGCGGCCTGCTCGACTCCACGCGCACGATCACGTCGCGCATGATTGCCTCGCGCGTCCCGGTGGTCATCTTCGTGGCGCCCAGCGGATCGCGGGCCGCCTCGGCGGGGTTCCTGATCACGCTCGCCGCCGACGTGGCGGTGATGGCGCCAGGCACGTCGATTGGCGCGGCCCATCCGGTGTCGGGCGACGGCGCGCCCGTGAACGAGACCGTGGCGAAGAAGGCGGCCAGCGACACCGCGGCCTACGCGCGGACGCTCGCCGAGAAACGCGGCCGCAACGTCGCGCTCGCCGAGCAGGCGGTGATCGAGAGCCGCGCCTTCACCGACGCCGAAGCGCTCGGTGCGACACCACCGCTGATCGATCTGGTGGCTCGCGACGTGGACGACCTGCTGCGGCAGCTCGACGGCCGCGAGGTGCGGCGGTTCGATGGAACGACGGTGGTGGTCCACACCGCTGGCGCACGCGTGGAGCGGATCGACATGAGCTGGCGGCAGCGCCTGCTGAGCGGCATCGCGCACCCGCAGATCGCCTACATCCTGTTCAGCCTCGGAACGCTGGGACTGACCATCGAGCTGTGGTCGCCCGGCGCCGTGCTGCCGGGCGTCGTCGGGGGCGTCTGCCTGCTGCTGGCGTTCTTCGCCTTCCAGATCCTGCCCGTCAACTACGCCGGCCTGCTGCTCATCCTCTTCGGCATCGTGCTGCTGGTGCTCGAGGTGAAGGTCGCCAGCTACGGCGTGCTCGCGGTGGGCGGCCTCGTCAGCCTCGTGCTGGGCGCCGTGTTCCTCTTCGATACGTCTCTGCCGGAGCTGCGGGTGAGCCTGTCGTTCGTCCTGCCGGTGGTCGCCGGGATTGCCGCGATCGTCTTCACGCTGGTCGGCCTGGTGATCTGGGCGCAGCGGCTGCGCAGCGTGACGGGGACGACGGGGATGCTCGGGGAGACGGGCCGGGTGCTGGAGGCCATCGAGGCGCGGCAGCCGGGCCGCGTGCTGGTCCACGGCGAGATCTGGCGTGCCACGGCCGGCACGGCCATCGCCGCCGGCGCCATCGTCGAGGTAGTCGATGTCGAGGGGCTCACGGTGCGCGTGCGCCCAGTCATGCCGGAGGGCACATCATGATCAGCACGCCGGTCGCCGTCCTGGTGGTCATCACCGTTTACCTGATGAGCTGTCTCAAGGTGCTCAACGAATACGAGCGCGGGGTGATCTTCCGCCTCGGCAAGCTGCTGCCCGCGCCGAAGGGGCCGGGGCTGATCTTCGTCCTGATACCCATCGACAGGATGGTGCGCGTGAGCCTGCGCACGGTGGTGCTCGACGTGCCGCCGCAGGACGTGATCACCCGCGACAACGTCTCGGTGAAGGTGAACGCCGTCGTCTACTTCCGCGTGATGGATCCGCGCCGGGCCATCGTCGAGGTGGAGAGCTATCACTACGCGACGTCACAGCTCGCGCAGACCACCCTGCGCAGCGTGCTCGGTCAGGTGGAGCTCGACGACCTGCTGGCGCAGCGCGAACGGCTCAACCTGCAGCTGCAGGCGATCCTCGATCAGCACACCGATCCGTGGGGCGTGAAGGTGTCGGCGGTGGAGGTGAAGCACGTCGATCTGCCGCCGGACATGCAGCGCGCGATGGCCCGCCAGGCCGAGGCCGAGCGGGAGAAGCGTGCTAAGATCATCCACGCCGAAGGGGAAATGCTGGCCTCCGAGCAACTGGCGCACGCCGCCCAGGTGATCGCGCGCGAGCCCACGGCCGTGACGCTCCGCTACCTGCAGACGCTCACGGAGATCGCCTCGGAGCAGAACTCGACGATCATCTTCCCGCTGCCCATCGAGCTGATGCGGTTGCTCGATCGGCCGCCCGCCACCAGCGCATGAGTTCCAACGCACGCCCGATGCAGGCCGTTCCCGACGACGGGTTCCGCGAGATTCAGCTGAGCGGCAAGCAGCTGGTCTTCCTGTTCATGGCGACGACGATCGTCTCGATCGTCATCTTCCTGTGCGGCGTCCTCGTGGGGCGCGGGACGCGGGTCGAGCCGGTCAGTGCCTCGGGGTTCGAGGAGTCGACGGTTCCGGCTCCGGCGCCGGCCGGCGATCCGGTGATCGACTCGTCCGCTCCGGCCGCCACGCCCGACCCCGGGGCGCCGACGCAGGTGGAGAGCGGCGACTTCAACTACTTCGAGATGCTCACCGCCGAGCAGCAGAGCGGAGAGGTGCCGCAGCCGGTCGCGGAGGACGTGGACGAGCCGGCGGCAGCCGAGCCCGCGGTGTCGGCCGCGATCCCGCCGCCCACGGTCCCGCAGCCCGCGGCGTCGCCGCCCGCCGCGCCGGCCACCACGCCGCCAGCGGCCTCGCCGGGCGCGGCGAGCGTCCCGGCCGACGCGGCGCCCGCTGGCGCCCTCACGATCCAGGTGACCGCGCTCAAGGAGCGGGCCGAGGCCGACCGTGTGGCGTCGCGCCTCAAGGGGCGCGGGTACGAGGCCTACGTCGCCGAACCGGCGCCGGGCACGTCGATGTACCGCGTGAGGGTGGGTCGCTTCACCGACCGCGCCGAGGCCGACCGCGTCAAGAACCGGCTGGCGCGAGAAGAGAAGTTCAAACCCTGGATCACGCGCTAGCCCTCCTCGCCGGCGCGCTGCTCGCGCTCGCCTTCCCGAAGTTCGGTCACCCCGCGGTGGCGTGGGTGGCGCTCGTCCCGCTGCTGGTCGCGCTCGCGCGACCGGCAGCCTCCGGCGGACCCCCGCGTGTCAGCGCCGGCCGGGCGCTCACGCTCGGGCTGACCTGCGGCGCCGCCTACTTCGCGGGAACGCTCTACTGGCTCGCCGACGTGATGGTCACCTTCGGCGGGCTCTCGCGTGCCGCCGCGGTGCCGGTGGCCGGTCTGCTGGTGGCCTATCTGGCACTGTTCCCCGGGCTGTTCGCCGTGATCCAGGCGCGTGCGCTGGGGGCCGCCGGCCTGCGCGCGTTGTGGCTGGCGCCCGTGCTGTGGGCCGCCACCGAGTTCCTGCGCGGCTGGCTGTTCACCGGCTTCCCGTGGGTGGCGGTGGGCTACAGCCAGGCGCGCGTGCTGCCCGTGGCCCAGGTGGCCGCCATCGGCGGCGTCACGCTGCTCACGCTGCTGGTGGTCTTCGTGTCCACGGCCCTGACGTTCGCGCTGCTGACCGGTGAGCGTCGTCGCGCCGCGTACGCGGTTGGCGCGGCCGCGCTGGCCGTGGCGGCCGCGGCCGGCTGGGGCCAGTGGCGAATGCGGCGCGGTGAACTCACCTCGGCCGGCGCGCCGCTGCGCGTGGCGATCGTCCAGGGCAACGTGGCGCAGGACGAGAAGTGGGACCCGGCGTTCGCCGATCGCATCCTCGACCGCTATGTCGATCTCACCCGTCAGGTGGCGGCGGCCGGCGCGTCGCTGGTGGTGTGGCCCGAGTCCTCGACGCCGTTCTTCTTCGAACTGGATCCACGGGGGCGCCAGGCGGTGCTCGACCTGGCCCGCGACCTGCGCACGTGGCTGCTGTTCGGCAGCGATCAGCTGGAGTACGCACCAGGGGCCCGCTACTACAACGCCGCATTCCTCGTGTCGCCCGACGGACGGCAGGAAGCGGTCTATCGCAAGCGGCACCTCGTGCCGTTCGGAGAGTACGTGCCGCTGCGACGGCTGCTGTTCTTCGCGCAGCCGCTCGTGGATGGCGTGGGTGACTTCGCGTCCGGGACCGAAGCCACGCTGCTGCGCGTCGACGGCGTGCCGGTCACCACCGTCATCTGCTACGAAACGGTGTTTCCCTACCTGACGCGCGACGCGGTCGAGAGGGGCTCGCGGCTGCTGACCGCGATCACCAACGATGCGTGGTACGGCCGGTCGTCGGCGCCGTACCAGCACTTCGAGCAGGGGGCGCTGCGGGCGGTGGAGTTCGGGCGGTACTTCGTCCGCGCGGCCAACACCGGCATCAGCGCCATCGTGGATCCCTACGGGCGGGTGATCGCACAGCGCGGCCTGTTCGAGACCGCCACGCTCAGTGGCGAGGTGCGACTGCTCGAGGACCGCACCGTCTACGCTACAATCGGTGATTCGCCCGCGTGGGCGTGCGTGGCCATCGCGCTTGCGACGCTGGTCGTCGCGCGCCGGCGCCACGCGTGACCGGTGGCCACCCGCGCCACACCAGGCCGCGCCCGCAGGTTCCCAGAGACGTCACATGTCGCTCACCCGTGAAGAACAGTCCCGCCGGTACGAAGATCTGATGAAGCGCGCCGCCGAGCTGCGGAGCCATCTTTGAGGCCGCCAGGCCCGCCGCCGAGCTGACGAAGCTCGAGGCCACCATCGCCCAGCCCGACTTCTGGAAGGATCAGGCCGACGCGCAGAAGACCCTGCAGCGCCGCCGCCGGCTCGAAGACGATCTCAAGCTCCGCGATTCACTGAAGCGGCAGGCCGACGACCTCGGTGTGCTCGGCGAATGGCTGGAGGCCGGCGAACCGGTGGACGACGACTTCCTCCGGGCACTCGACGCGTTCGAGGCCGCGGTGGAGGCCGCCGAGACGAAGAAGATGCTCGGCGGCGAACACGACCGCAAGAACGCCATCGTCACGATTCACCCGGGCGCCGGCGGCACCGAGTCGCAGGACTGGGCCTCGATGCTGCTGAAGATGTACCTGAAGTGGTGCGACCGGCGCGGCTTCAGGAAGGAACTCGTCGACTACCAGCCAGGTGACGAGGCGGGCATCAAGGACGCCACCTTCACGGTGACCGGCGACTACGCCTACGGTCTGCTGCTGGCCGAGGCGGGCGTGCACCGGCTGGTGCGCATCTCGCCCTTCGATCAGAACGCCCGCCGCCACACCTCGTTCGCCTCGGTCTTCGTCTGGCCCGAACTGCCCGACGACATCGACATCGCCGTCGAGGACAAGGACATCCGCGTCGACACCTATCGTTCGAGCGGCGCCGGCGGCCAGCACGTCAACGTCACCGATTCGGCCGTGCGCATCACGCACCTGCCAACGGGCATCGTCGTCAGTTGCCAGAACGAGCGGTCGCAGCACCGCAACCGCGACATGGCGATGCGCGTGCTCAAGGCCCGGTTGTTCGACATGCGTCTGAAGGAGCAGCAGGCGAAGCTCGAGAAGCTGGGCGGCGAGAAGAAGGACATCGCCTTCGGCAGCCAGATCCGCAGTTACGTCCTCCAGCCCTACCAGATGGTGAAGGACCACCGCACGAAGGAGTCCGTCGGCGACGTGGATCGCGTGTTCGACGGCGACCTCGACGGCTTCATCATGGCCTACCTGCGGAAGAAGGCCGCCGGCACGCTGTCGGCCGCCGCCGAGGACGACGTGTGAGGCGCGGCGGGGGTGGCTGCCGCGCCCGCCGTCAGCGTTCGATCCCGAGCAGTTCGATGTCGAAGACCAGCATTCCGCGCGGCTTGCCCGGCTCGTTGTTGTAGGCGAGCCGCGACGGAATCCAGAACCGGCGCTTCTCGCCAGCCACCATCAACTGCACGCCTTCGGTCCACCCCTTGATGACCTGATCGAGGGGGAACACCGCCGGTTCGCCACGCATCACGGAGCTGTCGAACATGGCGCCGTCGGTCGTCCACCCCGTGTAGTGCACGCGCACGCGATTCCACGACCTCGGCCGTGCCGTGCCGGTGCCCGCGCGCAGCACCCGCGTGACCAGGCCGGACGGCAGCCGGCCGTCCTCGGCGGGCGAGAGCAGATCAGGCGGGGCCTTGCGCGGATCGGGATCCACCGCGAGCAGTTCCACGTCGAAGACCAGCGGCCCGGCCGGGCGGCCGGGGTCCTTCCTGAACGCCAGGTCCTCCGGCACCCACAGCCGCCGCCTCTCCCCGGGCGTCATCGCCTGCAGGCCCTCCGCGAGGCCCGGCAGCAGCCGATCGAGCAGGCTCTTTGCGGGAGCGCCGCGGGTCAGGGTGCTCTGGAAGGCCTTGCCGTCGCCAGTCCAGCCGGTGTAGTGGAAGGTCGCGAGATCGGTCGGACCCGGGTGTTCGCCGCCGCGGCCTGCCTGCAGCACCCGGCTGACGAGACCGGTTTGGCTCCGGGTCGCGTCCGGCGGAGGGGCAGCCAGATCGGACGGGGCGCTGAGATCGACGGCTGCGCGCGGCGTGGCGGCCTGCGGGGCCGGGCGCTGGGCGTGAGCCGGTCGCGTGCCGGAAAGGAGGGTGATGACGCAGACGGCGATGAGCGGGAGTCGGTGGCGGATCACCCGGTTATCGTGCGCCGGAAGCAGGCGGGCGAGCAACCGCCAGGCCACGGCCGGGATCCGGCCGTGTTCAGCCTGCGGCCTTGACGCGGGTGCGGCGGCGTGGCGGCGTCACCGGATCGACACGGTGCGCCGCGGCGTCAGGGAGGCTGGTGTCAGGCTGCGCCGCCGCCTCGGCCTGCCGGCGTGGCGCCGGGCGCTCGCGTCTCGCGGGCCGTCGGACCGCCGGAGGCGGGACCGCGCGCTCCAGTTCCGCGAGCGCGTCGCCGGCGTACACCGCGAGCCGCTGCATGTGCGGCAGCGTGTTGCGGCAGCCGGTGAACCCGAAGTGCAGCCGGCCGTCGTAGCTGAGGCACGTGATGTTCAGGGCCTGTCCGTGCGAGAGCAGCGACATCGGGTACATCGCCTCCATCCGCGCGCCGTTCAGGTAGAGCGGACGATCGGGACCGGCGACGTTGGAGATCGTGAGGTTGAACACCGGCCGCAGGCGCCCGCCCAGCCCGGTGAGCAGTTGCAGGATGTAGGGCGCCATGAAGGTGACCGTGTAGTGGGTGAGCGCCGTGCGCGGCAGCCCCTGCAGGTGCTGCTTGGCCCGCTGGGTCGACGCCTTGATCAGCGCCAGGCGATCGAGCGGCGCCTCGAGGTGGGTCGCGAGGTTGGCGCAGATGAAGCTGATGGCGGTGCCCAGCCCCTCGTCATCGGCAGGCCTCACGTTCACGGGCAGGCCCGCCGTGATCGGATCCTCCGGCAGCGCGTCGGCCTCGGCCAGGTAGCGGCGCAGCGCCGAGCTGCAGACGGCCAGCACCAGGTCGTTCAGCGTGCAGTCGGCCCGGCGCGCCAGCTCGCGCATGTCGGCCAGCGGGAGCCGCTGCGTCGCCAGTCGCCGGTGCGGCGTGATGCGGCCGTTGATGATCGACCACGGACAGGTGAGCGGCGCGGTGAGCGGGTCGCTGTCTCCCTTGCCGGCCATCTGCAGCATGGCCAGGCCGACGTTGCCGAGCGAGCCCGCGTGCTCGCGCACGACGTCGACCAGCGAGCTGACGCGCCAGGCGGGCTCCTCGCCGGCGTCCCGCGTCAGGGCCGTCGTCTCGCGCGGCGTGACCGACCAGGGTGCCGGCATGCCGCGCTCGCCGGGATCGGTCGACAGCATGCGCTGCAGCAGGCGCATGCCGCTCACGCCGTCGATCATCGAGTGGTGCATCTTGGTGTAGACGGCGAAGCGGCCGTCCTCCAGGCCCTCGATGAAGTGACATTCCCAGAGCGGCCGGGTGAAGTCGAGCGGGTGGCTGTGGAGCCGTGACACGAGCACGCCGAGCTCCCGTTCGCCGCCCGGCCGGGGCAGCGCCGAGTGCCGGACGTGGTAATCGAGATCGATCTGCGCTTCGACGACCCACGAGGGGAAGAGGCGGTCGATGAGGCCTCCGGCGAGCCTGCGGTTCCAGGGCGCGCCGACGACCTGACCCGAGCGGAACCCGGCGAGGATCCGACCCACGTAGTCATCGGGCGATCCCGGCGGCGGCGAGAAGATCTGCAGTGCCGCGACGTGCATCGGCGTGGCGGCCGTCTCCACGTACAGCCACGCGGCGTCGAGCAGATTCATCACGGGTCCGGCGCTCCTCCGGCGGCAGTCTTCGCCAGGGACGGCGGCCCCGGCTGGCCGGCACGGATGGCCAGTCTACTCCCTCTGCTGGTCGGGTACCCGCGGGACACCAGGCGGCGGCATCGGCTTGTCGGGCGGGGGCGCCTCCGGGTCGTGGGCGGCGGGCGGTTCCGGTGGGAGCGGGGGTTCGCCGGCGGCAGGCTGCGTGCCGGAGATGAACACCTCATTGAACCCGTCGCCGGAACCGCCGGCCGAGAGGTTCACGAGCATGACGTTGCCAGGGCGCACGAACTCCGGCCGCTCCGTGCGGCCGCCGATCCAGACCTTCATGAAGTCCATCCAGATCGGCAGCGCCGCCACGGCGCCCGTCTCGCCATAGCCGATCGACTTCTTCTGATCGAGCCCGATCCACACCCCGACGGTGATGTCGGGATCGAAGCCGACGAACCAGGCGTCGGTGTAGTCGTTGGTGGTGCCGGTCTTGCCGCCGATGGGCCAGTTCAGCGCGGCGGCCCGGCCGGCCGTGCCCCGCTGCGTCACGCCCTGGAGCAGGCTCGTCATCACGTAGGCCGTGTCGGCGCGGATCGCATCGGTCGGTTCGGGCCGGTTCTCCTCGAGGACGTTGCCCTGGCGATCGACGACCTTCAGCACGGCGTGAGGTGTCATGCGCACGCCCTGGTTGGGAAAGACGGCGTAGGCGGCGACCACCTCCTCGAGCGTCGCCTCGGCGGCGCCCAGCGCGAGCGACAGATAGGGCGGCATCGGTCCCGTCAGGCCGAAGCGCCGCACGTACTGAATGACCTGCCTGGGGCCGAGCGCGTCGGTGAGCCGGACGGCCGGCACGTTGCGCGACTGCTCCAGGGCGCGCCGCAGGGTGATGGGACCCTGGAACGTGCGGTCGTAGTTCGACGGCGAGTACGGCGGCGAGCCGGCGCCGCCGGGAAAGCTGACAGGGGCGTCGAGGATGATGGAGGCGGGCGTGTAGCCCCGGTCGATCGCCGTCGTGTAGACGAACGGCTTGAAGGTGGAGCCGAGCTGCCGGAACGCCTGGACGGCGCGGTTGAACTTGCTGCGCTCGAAGTCGTAGCCGCCGACCATCGCCAGCACCTGGCCGGTGCGGTTCTCCACCGCGAGCAGGGCGCCCTCGAGCAACGGTTCCTGTTCGAGTGACGCCATCTGCGGGCGGCCGGCCTCGCGCGGCAGCAACCGGGCTTCCACGAGGTCGCCCACCTTCACGATCTGCGCGGCCGAGGCGCGGCGCGTCCAGGCGAACCCGTCGCGGCCAATCTCGGCCCGCTCGACGCCGATCCGCACCCGGATTCGCGCGGGCTCCACCGCCTCGACGACCGCCGGCACCACGTCGCCCGCCGACATCGGCAGATCCCACCGCGGGAGCTTGAAGGCGTCGATCGACCGCTGTTCGGTGAGCACGTTGCGGCGGGGCGCCCGCCAGCCGTGACGCCTGTCCACGCGGCGCAGACCGTCGTCCACGGCACGGTTGGCGGCCTCCTGCAGGCGCACGTCGAGGCCGGTGCGGACGCCGAGGCCCGTCTCGTACAAGCGCTGCGCACCGAACTTGCTCTCGAGGTGCTTGCGCACTTCCTCGACGAAGTAGGGCGCGACCGACTGCGGCGGCGGCGGCAGCCCGGCGGTCACGATCGGCCGGTTGCGCGCCGCCTCGGCCTCGGCCTCGGAGATGTAGCCTTCCGCGGCCATCCGTGTCAGCGCGTAGTTGCGCCGGCGCAGCGCATTCTCCATGTTCACGTACGGACTCTGGCGGCTGGGCGACTGGACGATGCCGGCGATCACCGCGGCCTCTTCCACCGCGAGATCCTTCGCCGGCTTGCCGAAATAGAGCCGCGAGGCGGCCTCCACGCCGTAGGCGCCGTGACCGAGGTAAATCTGGTTCGCGTAGAGCGTGAAGATCTCGGGCTTGGTGTAGCGCTTCTCGATCTGGACCGCGAGCAGCGCCTCCCGGATCTTGCGCTCCCAGGTCTTCTCGGGCGTGAGGAACAGGTTCTTGGCCAGTTGCTGCGTGAGCGTGCTCGCCCCGGCCTTGCGCCGCTCGAGGATGTCCCTCAGCAGCGTGATGACGATGCGCGGGACGCTGAGGCCGACGTGCCGTTCGAAGGACTCGTCCTCGGCCGCGATGATGGCGTGCCGCAGGTGCGGCGAAATCTGGTCGTAGGTGACCACGATCCGGCGTTCGGTGGCGAACTCGCCGATGACCTCGCCGTTGCGTGCATGGACCCGCGTGATGGTGTTGGGCGCGTAGTCGTCGAGCGCCGAGACCTGGGGCAGGTCGCCGGCGTAGACGAAGAACGCCCCGCTGGCGGTGCCGAGCACCGCCGCCGCGACGAAGAGCAGGACGAGAACGGCGTTGCGCGCGATTCGGACGACGAAGGTCTGCATGGCAGGCAGGCGCCTGGAAGCCGGCGGACGGGCGGCCGTGACCAGTTCGGCCGGCAGTCGCCTTCGGGCTAGCTTACCCCGGAGAGCGCGACCGGCGCCGGCCCGATGGGGTCGCTCCTCACCCGCGCGGGCTGCGGCTGCGCGGCGATGAGCGTCCCGACGATCCGGAACTGCTGCCGCCGGAGTTGCCTCGCGGCGCGGTTCGTGACGGACTGCCTCCGCCGCCGAACGAGCGCGAGGGCGCGCTGCGCGGTGCTGCGACACGCGGCGCGCTGCTGCGTGGACTCGACGCGAATCCGCCGCCGCTGCGCCCCGGGCCCGACGACAGGTCTGGCGATCGGCCGGGCAGACGCCGCGGCGCCTGGCCAAGATACGGATTCCTCGGTTGCACGGCCCTCGAGCCCGGATCGCTGCTGCCGGGTGCGCGAGGGGTGTAACGCGGCGGTTCGCCGCTGCGCGGCGTGTCACCGCGCGGTGCGGCACGCGGAACGGGCGTCTGCGGCGTGGTACCCCAACCGCTGCGCGGCCGGGCCGTCGAAGGCAGCCCATCGGAGGGCGAGGTCCCCGGCGTGTATCGCGGGTTCATGTAAGGCCTGGCGCGCTCGTACGGTTCCGAGCCGGGAGAGCGATCGACGCCGGCGTCCTGACCGGGGACGTTACGCCGGTCCATGAAGGGTTGCGCACGCTCGTAGGGTTCGGCGCCGGTGGTCGAGTCGCCGCGCGGGCGCGCGAAGCCGGGACCCACGCCGCCGTAGGCGGGCCCGCGTGGTGAGTCCACCCGGGTGTCGCCGATGCCCGCCCCCCCCCATGGGCCGCGGGGCGTGCCGTAGCGCGGCACCGCGTAGCGGCCGTTGCCGCCACCCCAGGCCGCTGGCGCCCTCCGCTGCGTGACGAAGGCCGAGGTGACCTCGCGGGGCAGACGCCGCGCGTCCAGGTAGTCGCGACCGTACGATCGTCGGCCGTAGAAACTGTCGCTGGACAGGACGCTCCACCCGCGCCAGTAATCGTAGCGATCGTAGTAAGGCCGACCCCGGTAGTAGTACGAGCCACCCCACGACGAGAATCCGACTCCGAAACCGAAGACGGGCTGGTCGTCGTATCCGAGCGGACACCAGCCCACGTAGCCGGGCCCGATGCTCCACGACACCCAGGCCGGCGCGAAACCGAGACGTGGCGCCCAGAACCAGCGACCCGCACGGTAACCCCAGCGCCCGTAGTGGTGAGTAGGCCAGGCCCAGGGATCCGCACCTATCCAATACCAGCCGTAGGCGCCGACGCGGTCCCAGCGGCCGACTGAATAGGGTCGCCAGTCGGTCGTCACCGAGGGGTACCAGACGTAGCCGTAGTCGTCCTCGTAATCCCATGACCCGTAGCGGCCCAGCGTCGCCCGGTAGCTGCCCAGATCGTCGGGCAGGTAGGAGGCGGTCTCGGCCGTGGTGGCCGGCGGTTGGTAGCCGCGCAGCCGTTCGTTCACCCAGGTGTCGAACTCGTTGCGTTCGGCGCGGGTGTAGCCGGTGGCTGGCGTCGGGGCGCCGCCGGCCCGCAGCGAGGCCGACTCTCCGGCACGCACGAGCGTGGTGCCGCGATCGCCGGCGAGTTCCACGACGCCTTCGTCCACGGTGAGCACGACCTCGTCGCCGCGCGGCCCGACGGTGGCCTCCAGGACGAACGCCGTCACGCTGCTGGGCGTGACGGTGGCGCCCGGGCCGTCGATGATCACATCCGGCGGCTCGGCCGAACCAGGTGAGGCCAGCCTCAGCCGGCCCTCGATCAGCCGCAGCCGGTTGGCCGCGCGCAGGTCCACGGTGGTGTGCCGATCGATGAAGATCACGGCGCCCCGGGGCAGGCCGAGTTCCGCCCGGCCGCTGGTCGTCCGGACGCGGTCGCCCTCGATGAGCGGAGCGTTCACCTCAGGCTCGACCGCGCCGCCGTCGCGCAACAGCGACACGTCGCCCTGGACGTGATTCACGCGGAGTGGAGGCGGCAGGTCGGCCGGAGGGACTTCCTGGGCCGGGACGGCTGCGGGCCACCCGGCGACGATGGTCGCGACGAGCACCGCGGCGCGGACGGGGAGAGGCAGACGGCGCATCGAAGTTCTCCGGACGTGCCGGGCACGGGGAGACGAGGGGCCGATCGTGAAATCGGCCCCGTGGCAGGCTGGCCCTTCAAGGATAGCACTACCCGGGGGCCACCTGCCGGCGACCTCGATGCGGTCGCCGGCGGTCCGCGACACCACGTGCGGGCGTCGCCGCTGGTTGCCTACTTCTTCTTCTGAAGGTTGGCGCAGCGCGGATCGACTGGCGGCGCCTCCTGCTTCTTGCGGCCGAAGCGACCGAGCAGGCGGCCGCCGGGAATGGCATCGGCCACGCTGGGCTTCTGGGCCTGCTCCCGCTCGAGCTGGGCGCAGTACTCCTCGTCGGACAGCTCCTTGTTGGACGTGGCCGGGGCGGCCGACCCTTGAGACCGCGACCCGCCGCCCATCATCTCCGACATGTCCATCACGCCTTCCGGCGAGAGCATGTCCATGCGCACCGACTTGTAGCTGACGCGGGCGAACCAGTCCTGGTCCCACGTCACCTCCGGATCGGCCGGCCGCGCCGGGTAGATGAAGGTCGACTCGTCGCCGAAGGCCGTGAACAGCAGCATCGAGCCGGCCTTGGTCGCCTTCACGACCTCGGCTGGGACGGTGCAGTTGGTCGCGGTCGCCGGCAGCACGGCCTTGAGCGCGACGAGGCGCTTCACTTCGGCCGGCGTGAGGTACTCCATCTGAACGAACGTGGCCGGCCGCTCGGCCGAGGACCACATCACGAAGCTGGCGCTCTCATCGTCGACCTTCTCGGGCGCCATCACGCCCAGCGAGTAGCCGGTGACGCGGGGCGAGCTGTTCCAAGAGAGCGCCAGCGCGCCGGAAGGCTGGATCGCCTTGGAGGCGTAGCGGACCGGGTCCATGAAGTTCCGCGTCTCGGGCAGCGTGAACTCGATCTTCGGCGAGTACGTGCCCTCGATGGCGTGCTGGCCCGCCAGCGTCGAGCCGATGGGGAAGGCGGCCTCGAGGTCGCGGTTGAGCTTCTTCCTGTCGCTGTTCGGCCAGTCGCCGTACGTCTTGGAGTTGGCCGTGGTCGGCCGGGGGACCGCACGGCCGCTGACGGCATCGGCCAGCGTCTGGAGCTCCGGATCGTTCTCCCCGCGCAGCAGCTTGTCGAAGGTGAGCACCACCGGCTGGCCAGGGCCGGCCTTCTCGCCGCAGCCCCAGTAGAACGAGATCTGACCCTTGGGTGTCTTGAACGGTTCCTGGGTGACCTGGCCAGGCTTGCCTGGCTCCGGCGTCTGGAGGTAGATGGGCTTGTTCACCTGGGCGCCGGCAGGAAACGTGTGAAACGCCTGCGGATCCCCCGTGGGCGCCAGCGTGGATCCCAGCCGCAATTCGACTGTCTGGCTGGCAGCGGGCGGTCCCGACGTCGCCATCCGCATCAGGCTGCCGAGCGAGGGTTTGCCGCCCCCCCCCATTGCGGCCATCGCCATCATCCCGCCGCCGGTGGTCACGCCCATCCAGTAACGCGCCTCCGGCGGTACGATCTTCTGCTCGGCGGCCGTCTTGGCTCCGGCACGCTGCGCCTGGGCCCGGCCCACGAGGCCGGCCGAGATCGCGATGATCGGGATCGCCGTCACGACGACGGCCACTGTCCTTCGCATAACCCTTCCTTCCGTTGACGACGGCTTCTGGACTCACGCCGTCCGGGTGTGCCCGGCCGGCCCGCGTGGTTCCGGCCGTCATTCAGGCTGCCTCCAGCCCCATGCCCAGCCCACCACTCGCCGCTCGGGTCCGAGCCGTGGCGCGCAGGCCCGCGGTGGAGGCGGGGCACGGCGACACAGGACGGCTGGCCGAGCCCGGAAAGCGTCGGGCACCGACCTCAACCTTCGAGGAGTGGCAGACACCGGGATTATACGCAGAGTAGCTGCGGCGGTGATTATCGTGACGGCAGAAGCCGACGGTGGTCCTCGACGCGGGCAGGAGAGGGGCGTGGAGTGTCTTGGGTGCAGGGTGCTGCCGCTCGGTCGCCGTCGCGCCGCCAGGGGCGACTGAAGTCATCCGTGATGGAGATTCCTGTGGGGGGCGTGACGCCTGATCGGCGATTCCTGGATGGCGCGAGATCTGCATTCCAAGAGCCAACGTGCCGGCTCCCTTGATGAGCCGGCGTCAGCGAGGAGCGATCGTGATGAAGCGTGTGGCGTTGTTGGCTCTGGCCGTGTTCTGCGTCGCGGCGTCGGCCCGGGCCGACCTGATGTATGCGACGGGAACGGATGCGAACTCCGACGGGATCGATGATTTCTTCACCGTCAACGGCGGTTCCGCGTATCTCGTCACCCAGACGGCCGCCGGATGGCCTTCGCTGCCCAATGCCGGCATCACCACCGGGAGGTACATCTCCTGGGCCGCCGACCAGTCCAACGCCACCCAGGGCTCCCAGACCGGCCAGCCGTTCACCTACGCCTTCAGCTTCAACTGGGCTGGCGCGGCCCTGAGCACGACGTTCGATTTCCGCTGGGTGTCGGACGACTACCTCTCGGACGTCCTGCTCAACGGCACGAGCCTCGGCGTGAACAACCTTGGCGCGTCGAGCCCGTGGACCATCTCCAACGCGGTCACCGGGGTCAACGCCACGGTGCAGAGCGGGATCAATACGGTCGCGTTCATCGTGTGGAACACGGGCGGCCAGCAGCCTCCGTATTACGGCCCGAGCGGTCCGACGGGTCTGGCGGCCGACTTCACCGTTCACGGCGACGCGACCCCCGTGCCAGTGCCTGAACCGGCGTCGATGCTGCTGCTGGGTCTGGGCGTTGCCGGGGCGGTGACCGTTCGCCGCCGTCAGGCCTGAGCCGGTTCGCCATCCCCTGCCGATCGGCGCTGGCCTGGCGGGACACCATCTCGCAGGGGCGGGTTTCGGGCCCGCCCCTGCATCGGCACGCCCCCGCACCGGCATCAAACGCGACGCCGCCATCGGATCCGACGCGCCACAGCCCGATGCGGCTCGGCCCGACGCTCCCGGTCCCACGACCCCCGGCCTGATGCCCCTGGGCCCTGAACACCCCGTCGTCCCTGCATCGGCCTGTCGGGGCGCCATTCCGTAGGGGCGGGCTCAGAACCGCTCCGACATCCACATCGAAACCACGCCGCCCTGGTTCGCGCACCTCATTTTCAGGGTGCGGACGGCCGCCCGTTCCATCCTGCCAATGACGCATCCCGTCGGGCGCTCCCGTCGACGCGCGCTCACCGCGCGCCGATGAGGCGTTGCCGGAGGGGAGCAGACCGTCCGGAGGACGGAGCGACGCGGGCATTCAAATATTGCTTGACACGAAGAGACTCATATTTTATTCTCTCGTCGTTGTTAACTGCGGCGGGTTGCCGTAGTACCGCGCCCGGCTGGCGGGCGGATTCAGAGGTTTCCGGACATGAGCAAAATCATTGGAATCGACCTCGGGACGACCAACTCGGTGGTGGCCGTCATGGAGGGGGGCGAACCGACGGTCATCACCAACCCGGAGGGCAGCCGACTGACGCCTTCGGTGGTGGGGTTCGCCAAGACGGGTGAGCGGTTCGTCGGCCAGGTGGCCAAGCGCCAGGCGGTCACCAACCCGGAGAACACGGTCTTCTCGATCAAGCGGTTCATGGGACGCCGCTACGACGAGGTGAACGAAGAGATGAAGATGGTGCCGTTCCACGTCACGCGCGACGGCGATCGCGTGGCGGTCACCATCACGGCCTCCGGCAAGGACGAGCGGTTCCCGCCGCCGCAGATCTCGGCGATGGTGCTGCAGAAGCTGAAGCAGGCCGCCGAAGCGTATCTCGGGCAGACCGTGACGAAGGCCGTCATCACCGTGCCGGCCTACTTCAACGACGCGCAGCGGCAGGCCACCAAGGAAGCCGGCCAGATCGCGGGCCTCGAGGTGATGCGCATCGTCAACGAGCCGACGGCCGCGGCGCTCGCCTACGGCCTCGACAAGAAGAAGGACGAGACGATCGCCGTCTACGACTTCGGCGGCGGCACCTTCGACATCTCGATCCTCGAGGTGGGTGAGGGTGTGGTCGAGGTGAAGTCGACCCACGGCGACACGCACCTCGGCGGCGACAACCTCGACCAGCGCGTCATCGACTGGATCGTCGCGGAGTTCAAGAAGGCCGAAGGCATCGACCTGTCGAAGGACCGCATGGCGCTGCAGCGTCTGAAGGAGGCCGCGGAGAAGGCGAAGATGGAGCTCTCCACGGTGATGCAGACCGACATCAACCTGCCCTTCATCACTGCGGACCAGAGCGGGCCCAAGCACCTGATGATGCCGCTCACGCGCGCCAAGTTCGAATCGCTGGTCGACGATCTGCTGCAGCGGACGATGGGTCCCTGCAAGCAGGCGCTGGCCGACGCGGGCCTCAAGCCCTCGGACATCGACGAGGTGGTGCTCGTCGGCGGCAGCACGCGCATCCCCCGGGTGCAGCAACTGGTGCGCGACTTCTTCGGCAAGGAACCGCACAAGGGCGTGAACCCCGACGAGGTGGTGGCCGTGGGCGCCGCGATTCAGGCGGGCGTGCTCGCCGGCGAGGTGAAGGACCTGCTGCTGCTCGACGTCACGCCGCTCAGCCTGGGCATCGAGACGCTGGGCGGGGTGCTGACCACCCTGATCGAGCGCAACACGACGATTCCCACCCGCAAGAGCGAGGTGTTCTCCACGGCGGCTGACAGCCAGACGCAGGTCGAGGTGCACGTCCTGCAGGGCGAGCGCCCGATGGCGCGCGACAACCGCACGCTGGGCCGTTTCCACCTGGTGGGCATCCCGCCCGCGCCGCGCGGCATTCCGCAGATCGAGGTCACCTTCGACATCGACGCCAACGGAATCGTGAACGTCTCGGCCAAGGATCGCGGTACGGGCAAGGAACAGAAGATCACCATCACGGCCAGCAGCGGCCTCAGCAAGGACGAGGTCGATCGCATGATGAAGGACGCCGAGGCGCACGCCGAGGAGGATCGCAGGAACCGCGAGGCGGTGGAGGAGCGCAACCGCGCCGACCAGGCGGTGTACGCGGCCGAGCGCATGCTGGCCGATGCCGGCGACAAGCTCACGGCGGCCGACAAGGCCCCGGTCGAGAGCGCCATCGCCGACCTGAAGAAGGCGCTCGAGGCCAGCGACACCGACGCGATGAAGCGGGCGATGTCCGCGCTCACCGCGGCACAGCATGCGGTGGCCGAGGTGCTCTATCGCACGACGGCGCAGGGCCCCGGCGAAGCGGGCGCCGGCGGCCAGGCGGGTCCGCAGCCAGGCGGGCCTGCCCAGGGCGAGGTGATCGACGCCGAGGTGGTGGACGACGAGAAGAAGTGAGTCGGCCGGTGGCGGGTTCGGGCTTCGTGCTCCGCGCGTCGCGGCGCCGGGCCCGGATCCGCGCCGCCCGCTCCGGGCAGGACGTTGCGCCGGCCCGCGATCGCATCAGGTTCCAGGCGTCAGGTCCATGGATTTCTACGTCATTCTCGGCGTGCGACAGCAGGCGTCGCTCGACGACATCAAGCGCGCCTATCGCCGGCTCGCACGCAAGTTCCATCCCGACATCAATCCGGGGGACGGCGCGGCCGCCAGGCGTTATCGCGAGATCGCGCAGGCCTACGAGGTGCTCGGCGACGATGTGCGGCGCCGTGCCTACGATTCGGGGCGACTGGCGGCGACGGCGCCGGCCGAGACGTCCTTCGAGTTCCAGGGGTTCGATTTTTCCCGGCCCGTCGAGGGCCCGCCGGCAGCGACCTTCACCGAACTGTTCGCCGACGCGCTGCGCCACGCATCGCAGGGGCCCGAACGCGGCGCGGATCTCCACGAGACGACCGCGCTGTCGTTCGACGCGGCCCTGCTCGGCGGCCGGCACGGCCTGACGCTCACGCGACTCGAGCGCTGCGCGCCCTGCCGCGGGCACGGCGTGTTGAGCGGAGCGACGTCGGCCTGCGCGGTGTGCGAGGGGCGCGGGCAGGTGCGCGGGGCACGGGGGCACATGGTGTTCACGCGCCCGTGTCCAGCCTGCGGCGGAAGCGGCCAGGTGACCAGCCGCACCTGCGCGGCGTGCGGTGGAGAGGGCGTGGGCGTGCACACCGGACCGCTCGTCGTCGACCTGCCGCCGGGCCTGGTCGACGGCGCGGTGCTCGTGGTGCCGGGCCAGGGCCACGCGGGCCGTCGCGGCGGTGCCGCCGGCGACCTGCGGCTGACGGTCACGGTGGCGCGGCACCGGCTTTTCCGGCGCGAGGGCGACGACGTGCACGTGGAGGTGCCCGTCGCGATCCACGAAGCCGCGCTCGGCGCGCGAATCGAGGTGCCGGCCATCGACGGGCCGGCGCGGCTCCGCATCCCGCCGGGCACGCAGGGCGGCCAGGTGTTCCGCCTGCGCGAACGCGGCGCCCCGTCGCCGCGGACCGGCCAGCGCGGCGATCTCGTCGTCACGGTCCGGCTGGCGCTGCCGGCCTCGCTCGACGAGCGATCGAAGGAACTGCTGCGGCAGTTCGGTGAGTTGAACGCGGGGAACGTGCGCGCGAACCTCGGGGACTGAGCGCAGACACGGATGGAGACGATGGCGGCACGCCGGCCGGGGAAGCCCTCCTACACGATCAGCACCGTGGCGCAGCGGTACGGCATTCATCCGCAGACGCTTCGCCTGTACGAGCGAGAAGGCCTGCTGGCGCCCTCACGGACCGACGGCAACACACGGATGTACTCCGACGAGGATCTGGAGCGGCTCGAGACGATCCTGTCCTTCACGCGCGACCTGGGCGTCAACCTGGCCGGCGTCGAGATCATCCTCAACATGCGCGCCCGGATCGAGCAGATGCAGGCCGAGGTGAACGAGTTCATGGCGTACGTGAAGGGAGAACTGGCGCGCGGTCTCGGCGACTGGGAGCAGCGTCTGAACACCGCGATGGTGAAGTCGTCGCCCGCTCCCCTGGCGCGCTCCGCGGCGTCGGCCCCGGTCGCACGCGAGGCCGGTGGCGAGGACAGGCAGCGCTGACGCGCCTCGGCGTCCGGCGGCGTGCGGCCGCGGCCGCCGCGGGTGCTATCATCGGCCCTGTCCCGCCGGATGTCGCCATCCCCGGGCCAGCCCAGAGTCACCTGATGCCCTGCCCCCTGTGCGACGACACCGGCTGGAAGCGCGTGGAGCGCGACGGCCAGATTGCGGCCGTCACCCGCTGCGACTGCTGGCTCGACACGCGCGCCCAGCGGCTGATGACGGCGGCGAGGATCCCGCGCCGGTACCAGCACTGCACGTTCGAGAGCTTCGTTACCTACGGGAACGAGACGCTCGATCGCGCCGTCGCCGCCGCGCGGCGGCTCGGCGCCGAGTTCCCCGTCGTCGAACGCGGGCTGTTCCTGCTCGGACCGCCCGGCGTGGGCAAGACGCACCTCGCGGTTGCGGTGCTCAGGCAGGTGGTGTCCCGCGCGCGGGCACGCGCGCTCTTCTACGACACGCGCGAGCTGCTGCGCGTGATCCGCCAGACCTACGATCCCGTGGTGCAGGCCACCGAGAGCGACGTGCTGCGGCCCGTGCTGCAGGCCGACCTGCTCGTGCTCGACGATCTCGGCGCCGAGAAGACGTCGGAGTGGGTCGAGGAGACGCTGAACCTGATCGTCAACCACCGCTACAGCGAGCGGCGCGTGACGCTCTTCACCTCCAACTACGACGACAAGCCCGATCACACCGATCCCGACTCGCTGCTGTTCCGGATCGGCATCCGCATGCGGTCGCGCCTGCACGAGATGTGTGACTTCCTGCACCTGGACGGCGCCGATTACCGTGAGCTGCCGGCCAACGGCGGCAGCGACGATCTGCGGGCGCTCTGGGAGATGCGCCGCCGGCACGGCGGCCCATCCAGGCGGCCGCTGCCGTCGCGCGGTCAGCCGGTGCGCGCGCAGCTCGAGGATCGCGATCCGCACAAGGTCGAGCTGAAGTGGACGGGCGGCCGCGCCGGGACTTGACCGCCGTGGGCGCCGGCCAGTGGCCTCCCGCCGCGACGACGCCGCTCGGCCTCTACGTCCACGTCCCCTTCTGCGCCTCCATCTGCAACTACTGCAACTTCAACCGCGGCCTGCTCGACGAAGCGCTCGCGCGTGCCTACGTCGGGGCGCTCGAGAGTGACATCGCGCGTTCGGCCGGCCCGCTGGCGGTCGATGCCATCTACTTCGGTGGCGGCACGCCGTCGTTGCTGCCGCCCGGCGAGGTGCGTCGCGTGCTCGACGCCTGCCGCGACGCGTTCGACGTGGCGCCCGACGCGGAGATCACCCTCGAGGCGAACCCCGAGACCGTAGACGCGCGCTCGCTGGTGGCGCTGCGCGAGGCCGGCATCACCCGCCTCAGCCTCGGCGTGCAGTCGTTCCGAGACGAGGAGTTGTCGCGGCTGGGGCGTCGCCACGATGCCGGGCGAGCCAGGCGGGCCGCCGGCGAGGCCCGGCGCGCGGGGTTCGAGAACCTGTCGCTCGACCTGATGATGTGGCTGCCGGGCCAGACCCGCGCCCAATGGCGGTTCTCGGTGGAACGGCTCATCGAGGTGTCGCCAGATCACGCCTCCCTCTACCTGCTGGAGGTCTACCCGAACGCGCCGCTGCGCGAGGACATGGCGCGCGCGGGCTGGTCGCAGGCTCCCGACGACGATGCCGCGGAGATGTATCTGGAGGCGATGGACCGGCTGGAGCAGGCGGGTTATCGACAGTACGAGATCTCGAACGTCGCCAGACCGGGCTGCGAGTGTCGTCACAACCTGAAGTACTGGCGGGACGGGGCCTGGCTCGCCTTCGGGAGTGGGGCGCACGGCGCGCGCCAGGGCCTGCGCTGGCGGAACGTCGCGGGAACGGCCGACTACGTGACGCGCGTCCGCAGCCAGCTCGACGTGCGCGCCGAAACACGCCGGCTGACACGCGAGGAGGCGGCCGCCGAGGCCGCTTTCATGGGGTTGCGTCTGGTCGAAGGAATCGATGCGGAGGCCATCGGCCGGCGCTACGGGCTGGATCTCGCCGCGCGCTACGGCGAGCCGCTGGCGCCGGCGCGCGAGGCCGGGCTCCTGCGTGTCGAGGGGGGCCGGTGGCGCCTCACCCGCGAGGGGCTCCTGTTGTCGACCGAGATTCTTGCGGTTTTCGTCTGAGCGATCTGTACGCTAGACTTTGCCCCTCACCGGGGCTCACGTCCGTTCTTTCGGAGGTAGGATGATGCTGTTTCCGTTGGGTGCACGCCTTGTGCGCCGGGCCGCGACGACGGCCGCAGTTCTCGGAGTGATGACCGTCGTGCCCGCGGCGGTTCAGCAGGCGGCGGCCCAGGAGGCACAACCGCAGGCCGCCGCGCCACAGGCACCGCCACCCGTCACCTTCACCACCAACGCGGGCATCCTGTTCCACCAGATCAAGGCCGACCGTACCGCCGACTTCGAGTGGGTGATGGGGAAGCTCAAGGAGGCGCTTCTGAAGTCCGAGGACGCGACGCAGAAGAAGCAGGCCTCGGGGTTCAAGGTCTACAAGAACGTCGACCCGCTGCCCCAGACCGGCAACATCATGTATGTGGTCCTGGTGGATCCCACGGTCCCGGACGCCGACTACAACATGATCACGCTGCTGAATCTGGTGTACAAGGCGTTCCCCGAGGAACAGCAGGAGATCTACAAGCGCGTCCAGGGCGCGTTCGGTGGCGGTGTCAATCGCCTCAACGTCGACCTCATCGCCGACTTCGGCAAGTAGCGTGTCTCGGTTCGCGGCGCCATTCCGGACTCGCATGCCGGATGTGAGCCCGGTTCCGCCATCGCGACAGCGCGGTGCGCGGTCATGGGTCTGGATGGCGCCGGCGGTCCTGCTGTCAGCCACGTTGGCGGCAGCCCAGCCCGTTCCCGTCACGCCTTCCGCCGAGCCTCCCGCGGCAGACGCCGCGCAGGCCCTGGGCGCCCAGCCGGTGGCGCCGCCGGTGCAGGCCGTGGGCTTCACCACGCCCGCCGGCGCGCTGCTCGTCTCGATCCTCCCGGCGAAGACCGGCGACTTCGAGTTCCTGCTCGATCTGTACGTGCAGGCCCTGGCGACGAGCCAGGACGAGGCCGTCAGGGCGCTCGCCCCGGGCTGGCGCGCCTACAAGGCCGGCGAGCCGGTGCCCGGCGGCACCAACGTCCTGTACGTGATCCTCGTGGATCCGGCGGTGGCCGGCGCCGACTATTCCTGGCAGGCCATCCTCTCGACGATTGTCGCGGCGTTCCCCGACAAGCAGCAGGACGTGTTCGAGAAGGGCACGAGCGTGCACGCCGGGCCGATGAACAAGCTGACGCTCACCAGGGTGCCCGCGCCGCGGCCGTAACCCGGGGCGGCGCGCCCGCCACCTGGCGGCCCCGCCCGCCGGCCTCAGAATTTCAGGTTCAGCCCGGCCGTGAACCGCTGCGGCGTCTTGTGCACCGCATCGCGCGTGAACGAGAACACCCGGTAGTCGATCCGCAGGCGGAGCGGGCCGGTCAGTTCGATCTTCACGCCGCCGCCGACGTTGGTGCCGAAACCGGTGATGGAGTCCGCGGTGGCTGCGCCCGTGTCGAAGCTCTCGCGGTAGAAGCCGGCGCCGGCCGTCGCGTAGAAGGTCAGCCCGTTGATCGGAATCGGGTTCTGGACGAAGACGTTGCCCATGTAGGTGCGCAGCGCCGGGCCCGGCTCCCTGGCCTTCAGGTCCTCCGCCGTCCGCGCGTATTCCACTTCCCAGCCCACGATCACGAGCGTGAGGCCGCCCGAGAAGCCGACCGTCGGCCGCCAGGCGGGCGTTGGCGTGAGACCGGCGAAGGCGGTCACATCGGCGCGCGCCGGAACGGCCGACAGGGTGATCAGCAGCGCGGCGACGGCGAGCGGGACTGAAGCGCGAACGGCCATGCCGCCATTATCGCCGAGGGCGTTCCCGAACGGGGCGCCTCCGGGCGATCCACCGGCATCGCGCGGCGGTGGCGCGCCCGCGCGTCAGAACGTCGCGCCGCCGGCGGCCTTGAAGAGGCCGCGCGGCTGCGACGGCGCGATGTTGGCGATCGCGCTGCCGGCCACGGCGATCGTGGCGCCGCTGCGCGGCCCCTCGCGCAGCGTCTCGAAGTCCACCAGCGCCGACTGGTAGTCGAGTTGCGCGCGCAGTTCGTTGGCCCGGGCGAGGGCGAGATCGCGCTGCGCCTGGACGACGAGGAAGCTGGTCGACATGCCGACGTCGTAGCGCTTCTGCTCGGCGTCGAGCCGCTGCTCGGCGAGATCGCGCGCGGCGCGGGTCGCCTCGATGCGCTGGCGCGTCGCGTCGATCTGGCGGGCGGCCTGGCGCAGTTCGCGCTGCGCCCGCAGTTCGAGGCTGTCGAGCCGGCCGCGCGCCTGCTGCCGCTCGATCCGCGCGCGCGCCAGTCCCGCGTCCTCGTAGCTGCGCCCGATCGGGTAGCTCACGGTGATGCCCACCGACCAGGTCGGGTAGTCGAAGCCCCACACCTGCCCGAGCATGGCGCCGAAGCTGCCGGGGGTCACGCCCGTGACGAATCCCGGGAATCCACCTTCGCGAATGAGGCGGTCGCCGCCGAGGCCGGCCCCGCGCAGGCTCGCCTCGAGCCGCAGGTCGGGCAGCCGCTGGTTGGCGAAGTACTCGACGGCCGTCTCCGCGTTCTCCAGGTCGAGCCGGGCGCGCCTGATGTCGGCGCGGTCCGCCAGCATCTCGCGCACCGCCGCCTCCACGTCTGGCGCCGGCAGCCCCAACTGCGGTTCGTCGGCCGGGACCAGCCGGGTCGACCAGATCTGCGCATCCCCCGGGCGGAGGATCAGCACCCGCAGGCGATCCTCGGCGTCAGCCGCCGCCTGGTCGGCGACGATCAACTGCTCGCGGCGCTGGGCCACCTCGGCGTCGGCCGAGACCAGGTCGAGTGGCGGCGCCTGCCCCACGTCGACCCGCGCCTTGTTGTTGCGCGCGAGTTCCTGCGCGAGCTCCAGCGAGCGCCGCTGCACGGCGACGTTGTCGCGGGCCACCACCAGGTCCCAGTAGGCGCGCTTGACGTCGGCCATGGTCTGCAGCACCACCTCCCGGAACCTGAGCTCGGAGATGTCGCGGTTGCGGCGCGTCACGATCAACTGCTGTCGCGACGCGTCGATGGCGAAATCGCGCAGCAGCGGCTGGGAGAACGCCGCCTGCAGGCCGGAGGTGAGCGCGGGCGTGTAGGTGGTGAGGATGCTGTTGGAGGTGGTGCGTGCCGCATCCCACGAGACCGACCACACCGTGCCGGCCACCGGCAGCCGCTGGCGCACGCCGGCCGATCCGAACCAGTCGTCGGTCAGCACGCCGTCGCCGAACAGGGAACTGCTCGGTGGCTGCTTGCTGCTGGACCGCCCGAGCGTGCCGGATGCCACCGGCGCGAACGCGCTGCGGGCCTGATCGAGGCGTGCGCCGGCGGCCTGCGGCTCGAGCCGGGCCACGACCACGTCGGGGTTGTTCTCCAGCGCGAGGCGCACGGCCTCCTCGATCGACAGCCTCCGCTCGGTACCGGCGGGCGGCGCGGCCTCCTGCGCGCGGGCCGGAGGCGAGGCCAACGCCAGCGCGAGCAGCATCATGCCGGCCGTGGCGGCGACGCGCGCCGGCCAGACCCGCGCCCGCAGGCGCGCCAGCGGACGCGCGGCCACGAACTGGTCGAACAGCGAGTAGGCGACGGGCGTGACCACCAGCGTGAGCGCCAGCACCAGCGTCTGGCCGCCGATGATCACGAAGCCGATCGCCCGGTTGGTGGCGGCCCCGGCCCCGCTCGATGAGACGAGCGGGATCATGCCGGCAACGAACGACATCGTCGTCATCAGGATCGGCCGCAGCCGATCGCGGCTGGCCTGGATGACGGCCGCGTCGCGGTCCAGCCCCTCCTCGCGCAGCTGGATCGCATGATCGATCTGCAGAATCGAGTTCTTCTTCACGATCCCGAACAGCACGAGCAGGCCGAGCGACGAGTAGATGTTCACCGACTGGCCCGTGACGATGATCGACAGCAGCGCGAAGGGCAGCGTCAGCGGCAGCGCGAGCAGGATCGTCACCGGGTGCAGCCACGATTCGAACTGCGCCGCCAGGATCAGGTACATGAAGATGAACGACAGCGCGAACGCCAGCGAGAAGTTGGTCGCGGCCCGGCCGAGCTCGCGCGATCGTCCCGAGAAGCCCGCCTGGTAGGACGGTCCGAGCTCGAGCTCGTCGAAGGCCGTCTGCATCGTGGCCATGCCGTCGGTCTGCGATCGCCCGGGCACGACGTTGGCGTACACCGTGACCTGGCGCTGCCGGTTGAGGCGGTTGATGTCGGCCGGCGCCGACCGCGGGGTGAGGCGCGCCAGGCTCGAGAGCTGCACCGAGCCCACCTTGGAGGAGGGGACCGTCATGAGGCCGATGGCCTCCGACGTGGTGCGATCCTGCTGCCGCGCGCGCAGGAACACGTCGTACTGCTCGCCACCCTCGTTGTAGGTGGTGACCTCGTCGCCGCCGACCAGCAGGCGCAGCGCGTTGGCGGCGTCGGCCACCTGCACGCCGAGGTCGGCCGCCTTCGGGCGATCGAGGCTCACCGCCACCTCGGGCTTGCCGAGATTGAGCGAGGTGTCGACGTCCACGAGCGACGGATCCTTCGCGGCCCGCTCGGCGACGTGCCGTCCGGCCTTCTCGAGAACCGAGAGGTCGGGTCCCTGGACCAGGAACTGGACGGCAGCGCCCTGCCGCCCCCCGCCGCCGAAGTCCGACACGGCCTGCACCATCGGGCGCAGGTTCCCGCCGAAGGCCGGCAGGACTTGATCGCGGACCTGTCCCATCACCGCGAACTGCGATCGCGTGCGTTCGTCGATCGGCACGAGGCGGACGTAGACGCTCCCCGAGTTCGGTGTCCGCGCCTCGTCGGCGCCGGCGGTGACGATGGTGTAGTCGACTTCGGGCACCTGCTGGCGGATCTGGCTCGCGAGGCGGTTGAGCGTCAACTCGGTCTGCTCGAGGCTGGTCCCCTCGGGCGCCCGGATGCTCACCTCGATCTCCGAGCGATCGTCATCGGGCATGAACGCCTTGTTGGTGAGCATGAACAGCGGCACGCTCGACACGAACACCGCGGCCGCCGCCGCCACCACCAGCGCACGGTGCGCCAGCGCCCAGTGCAGCACCGCGGAGTAGCGCCTGTCGACCCACCGGAAGAACCGCGATTCCTTCGAGGCCTCGTGGCTGGCGCCCTCACGGCGCAGGAAGCGGGCCGACATCATCGGGGTGAGCGTGAAGGCGACGAGCAGCGACACCAGGATCGCGAACGCCATCGTCAGACCGAAGCTCTTCATGAAGCGCCCGACGATGCCCCCCATGAAGGCCACCGGGATGAAGATCGCCACCAGCGAGAAGGTGGTCGCCATCACCGCGAGGCCGATTTCGCGCGTGGCCGCCACGGCCGCCTCGAACGGCGGCATGCCCTTCTCCTCGATGAACCGGTAGATGTTCTCCAGCACGACGATGGCATCGTCGATGACGATCCCCACCGCCAGCGTGAGGGCGAGCATCGTCATGGAATTCAGGGTGAAGTCCATGTACCACATGACGCCGAAGGTCGCGACGATCGACGTCGGAATGGCGATGGCGGCGACGATCGTCGACCGCCAGTTCCAGAGGAACAGGAAGACGACGATGGCGGCGAAGACGGCGCCGAGCACGAGGTGCTCTTCGACGGCCCTGATCGAGGCCTCGATGAACTCCGACTGGTCGCGCACGATGCGGATGTCGTACCCCGACGGCAGCGTCGGACGGACGTCCTCGAGGCGCTGCTTCACGTTGCGCACCACCTCCACGGTGTTCGTCCCCGACTGCTTGCGGATCATCACCGCCACGCTGGTGACGCCGTTGACGTTGGCCAGCGACTCCGCCTCGGCCATGCCGTCCTCGACCGTGGCCACGTCGCCCAGGGTGATGGCATAGCCGTCGCGCTCGCGGACGACGATGCGGGCGAACTGTTCGACGGAGGTCACGCGACCCAGCGTGCGCAGCGAGAGGATCTGCTGGCCGGCCTCGACCCGTCCGCCCGGGATGTCGGCGTTCTGCGCGTTCAGCGCGCGTGACACGTCGGTGACCGTGAGGTTGTAGGCCCGCAGGCGGCTCGCGTCGAGCCAGACGTTGATCTGCCGCTTGCGGCCGCCGACCACCAGCACCTGGCCCACGCCGCTCACGTTCTCCAACTGACGGCGCAGGCGCTTGTCGGCGAACTCCGTCGTCTCGCGGATGGATCCGGTCGAACTGACCGCCATCGTCATGATCGGCGTGGCGTCGGGATCGAACTTCTGGACCGTGGGCGGATCGACGCCCTCGGGCAGCTGCCGCAGCACGGTGTTGATCTTGTCGCGCACCTCCTGCGCCGCGACGTCCACGTTCTTCTCCAGCAGGAACGAGACGATCACCTGCGAGATGCCGTCGGAGGAGACCGAGCGCAGCTCGTCGATCCCGCTGATCGTGTTGACGGCCTCCTCGATGCGATCGGTGATCTCGGTCTCGATCTGATCCGGCGACGCGCCGGGCTGCAGCGTCGTGACGATGATGGTGGGGAAGTCGACCTTCGGGAAGCGGTCGACGCCTAGCTGCACGAAGCCGAAGAGGCCGACCACGGTGAGCAGCAGGATGAGCACCGACGCGAAGACCGGCCGGCGCACGCACAGTTCAGCAAGCTTCTGCATGGCGGGGCCTCAACGAACCTTCACGTCCGCGCCTTCGGCCAGCGGCGCGTGCCCGGGCAGGGCCACCACCTCGCCGGCGGCCACCCCGCTCGTGACCACGACCCGATCGCCCACGGCCTGACCGAGTGTGACGATGCGATCCTCGAGCCGCGAGCCCTTCACCACGAACACGCGCTGCGTGCTGCCCACCTCGCGCAGCGCGGCACGCGCCACCAGCACCGACGCCTGCCGCTGCGGTTCGGAGATCCTCGCGGTGGCGAAGAGACCAGGCTTGAGCAGACCCTCCGGGTTGCTCACCACCGCCTCGACCACCATCGCGCGCTGGTCCGTGCGCAGCGACGGCGAGATGTAACGCACCGTCCCCGTGAACTCGCGGTCCGGATAGGCGTCCACACGGAACGACATCTGCTGGCCTGCCGCGATGCGCGAGACGTCCTGCTCGGGAATCGACAGCTCCACCCGCAGCGGGTTCACGCGCACGACGACGGCCACCACCTGCCCGCGCGTGACGTAGTCGCCCGTGCTCACCTTGCGTTCGACCACGACGCCGGAGAACGGCGCGCGGACCGTCGTGTCGGCGAGCGCCTTGCGGGCGAGCGTCACGCGGGCGAGGCTCGCCTGGTAGCCCCGATAGCGCTGGGTGGCGACGTTGCGGGCGGCCTCGTAGCCCTGTCGCGCGGCCTCCACCGACGTCGCGCGCTGGTCGTACTCCGACTGCGACACGACCTTCTGATCCAGCAGCGACCGGATGCGGGTGTACTCCGACTCGGCCAGCTGCAGACCGGCACGGGCGTTGGCCACCTCGGGTACCCGCTCCGCGTCGAACGCCCCGCCGGTGCCGAGCGCCAGCGCCGCCGCCGCCTGCGCGGCCGTCGCTTCCGCCTCGGCCAGTTGCGCCGCGGCCTCGGTCGGCGACAACTGCACGAGCGGAGCGCCCTCGGCCACGCGCATCCCGCGCTCCACCGGCGTGGCGGCCACGCGACCGGCTACCTCGGCGCTCACCTCCGCCTGGTCGTCGGCCGTCAACGTGCCGGTGGCGCTGATGACCCTGGCAATCGTCTCCTCGACGGCCGTCGTCGCGTCGATCTCGATCGGCGCCGGCGCGGGTGCCGCCTGCGCGGCGCGGCCACCAGCCGGCGAGCAGCCGGCCTGCAGCGTGCCCGCGGCGGCCAGCGCCACAGCGAGCGGAACGAGGAACACGGAGCGAATACGAAGCGGCGTCATGTGGAATCCCTTGGGTGCCCGCGATGGGCGCGACGAATCAGTTCTGTCGGTGGCGTGGATGCGTGCTGTCAATGCGAAGGCGCCGCCGGCGCCGGGGGCGAGGAGCCTTCACCCCGACCGGCGGCGGCGCCGGGCGAGTCGTCCGCCGCGGCCAGGCAGCCCAGCGGCATCCCCTGGAAGCGGAGGGCGCCGCCGGTCCGCAGGCCGGCGAGCACCAGATCGATCAGATCGCGGGCCAGCGCCTCGCCGTCCTCACCCGGGGTGAGCCGATTGAAGAGCCGCGCGGCTGCCGCGCCGTTCATGGCCGTGAACAGCAGCCGGACCACGGAGAGGGCGTCGAGGCCCTCCGGCAGGTCGCCGGCCTGGATGCACTGCCGGACCGTGTCCGCCATCCGCTGCCGCATCTCGATCAGGAGGCTGAGCTGCTCCCGGTACTTGATGATGCGGGGCACGGAGCGGTCGAAGAGCATCAGCGCGAAGTGCTCGGGGTGCGCGACGCTGAAGTGATAGACCGCCATCAGGCGTCCGCGCAGTGTCTCGAGCGGCGAGCCGACCTCGGGCACGACCGCGCCCATCTCCGCCATCAGGCGGAAGCCTTCCTCAGCCAGCGCCAGGAAGATGTCGTCCTTGCCGGCGAAGTAGCTGTAGATGGCTGCCGGGCTGTACTCAATCCGCTCGGCGATCTTGCGGATGGAGACCTGGGAGTAGCCCTCGGTGATGAACAGAGCCCGCGCGGCGTCGAGAATGGCCTGACGAACCAGCTCGCGCTCACGTTCCTGACGTTCCTTGATACCCATTCGTGCCTTGGCCGTTGTTTGGGCCGCGATCGACGTTCTGTAAATGAACGATGTTTAAGGATACGGGAGCAGCCGATGGCCGCGCAAGCAGATTCTGAACAGCGTTCAGGCGCGGGATTGCCCTGAGGGAATCGTGCGTCCTGGCGTCGGAGGCCGACCGCCGGCCACGGTCGTGTCCGGCGCACGGGCACGTGCATGTTGCGTCGCGCCGGGCCCGGTTCTGGCTCCCCGGCGGGCTGTGCTACGCTCTCGGGCTGGCGCAGACGATCATGGATTTCCGGTTCTCGACCGAGCAGCAGGTGTTGCGGCGTACCGTCCGGGAATTCGCCGAGGCGGAAATCGCGCCCCATGTCATGGCATGGGACGAAGCCCAGCAGTTTCCTCACGAGATCGTCCCGCGCCTGGCTGAGCTGGGCCTGCTCGGCATCCAGTTCCCTGAGCGCTACGGCGGCGCCGGGATGTCGGCCATCGACTACTGCATCTGCATCGAGGAGATCGCGCGCGTCGATCCGTCGATTGCCCTGCTCGTGGCGGCCCACAACGGTCTCGGCGCCGCGCAGATCGCGATGTTCGGCACCGAGGCGCAGCGCGAGCGGTTCCTGGCGCCGCTGGCCCGCGGCGAGATGCTCGGCGCCTGGGGGCTCACCGAGCCGACGGCGGGCAGCGACGCGGCCGGAACGCGCACGGTGGCGGTGCGCGATGGCGAGCACTGGGTCATCAACGGGGCCAAGACCTTCATCACGCACGGCAGCGTCGGCGGCGTGATGGTGGCCATGGCGGTGACCGACCGCACGCGCGGCAGCCGCGGCATCTCGGCGTTCATCGTGCCGCACGGCACCCCGGGCATGCGTGCCGGGAAGAAGGAGAACAAACTCGGGCTGCGCGCGAGCGACACCAGCGAGGTGGTGTTCGAGGACTGCCGGGTGCCGCTCGATCAGTTGCTCGGCGAGCCGGGGCAGGGCTTCATCAACGCCATGCAGGTCCTCGACGCCGGCCGTACCGGCATCGCGGCGCTCTCGGTCGGGCTGGCACAGGGCGCCTACGAGGCCGCCCGGCGTTATGCGCGCGAGCGACACCAGTTCGGGCAGCCGATCGCCTCGTTCCAGGCGATTCAGTGGAAGCTGGCCGACCTCGCCACGCGCATCGAGGCCGCCCGCTGGCTCACCTACCGCGCGGCCTACCTGAAGGATCGTGGCATCCGCACGTCGCGTGAGTCGTCGATGGCCAAACTCTACGCGAGCGAGACCGCGGTGCGCGCCGCCGAGGAAGGAGTGCAGATCCACGGCGGCTACGGTTTCACGAAGGACTATCCGGCCGAGAAGTTCTTCCGCGACGTCAAACTCATGACCATCGGCGAGGGCACGAGCGAGATCCAGCGGCTCGTCATCGCCCGTCAGTTGCTGGCGTGACCGTGCCGCTTGCCAGCCGCGTGCTCGACGGCGATCCGCGGGCCATCGCCCGGGCGATCACCCTGATCGAAGGCGAGTCACCGCAGGCGGCGGCGCTGGTGCGGCAGTTGTACCCGCACTCGGGCCGCGCCTATCTCGTGGGCGTGACCGGTCCGCCCGGTGCCGGCAAGAGCACGTTCGTCGACAGGCTCACCGCCGAGTTGCGGCGTCGCGGCCCGACGGTGGGCATCGTCGCCGTCGATCCCACCAGTCCCTACTCGGGAGGCGCCGTGCTGGGCGACCGCGTGCGGATGCAGTCGCACGCCGGCGATCCGGGCGTCTTCATCCGCAGCATGGCGACGCGCGGCCACCTCGGCGGGCTTTCCCGCGCGACCAGCGACGCGGCCGTCGTGCTCGACGCCGCGGGCCTCGACATCGTCATCATCGAGACGGTTGGCGTCGGCCAGGACGAGGTGGACATCGTCAGGACGGCCGACATCTCGCTGGTGATGCTCGTGCCGGGCACCGGTGACGAGGTGCAGGCCATCAAGGCCGGCATCATGGAGATCGCCGACGTCTTCATCGTCAACAAGGCCGACCGCCAGGGTGCCGATCAGACGGTGGCGGCCATCGAGGCGATGCTGGCCCTGCAGGGGTTCGTGGATGGGGCCTGGCGGCCGCCCGTGATCCGCACCGAGGCGACGGCGGGCAGGGGCGTGGCCGAGGTGTGGGAGGCGGTCGAGCGCTTCCGGGCCCACTCGGCCCACCGGCAGGGCGAACGACGCCGGGATCGCGCCGAGTTCCGGCTGCGCGAGGTGCTGGGCCGCGGTTTCCTGCGGCACGTGGAGGAGGTCGTGCTGGCGCCCGGCGAACTCGCTACACTGTTGGCTCGCATCGCGGCCCGGGAACTCGATCCGTATTCGGCCGCGGAGTCGGTGATGCGGCGCGCGCTCGGCCGGGGATGACCGGGGGCGCGGGTCGCCGATCGCGCAGAGGCGCACGGATGCAACCATGAAGATCGAACTCGATCACGTCGGCATCGCCATCGAGGGCCTCGACACGGCGCTCGCGTTCTACCGCGATCTGCTCGGCCTGCCGCTCGAGGGGAGCGAGGAGGTGGGCAGCCAGAAGGTTCGCGCCCACTTCCTGCCCGCCGGAGAGCCCCGGCTCGAACTGCTCGAGGCGACGCAGCCCGAGTCGACCATCGCCAAGTACGTGGCGCGGCGCGGGCCGGGCCTGCACCACATCGCGTTCCGCGTGGACGACATCCACCAGGTGCTCGCCGACCTGAAGGCGCGCGGGGTGCGCCTGATCGACGAGACGCCGCGACCCGGCGCCGAGGGTGCGCTGGTCGCCTTCATCCACCCCTCGGCCAGCCACGGCGTCCTGGTCGAGCTCAAGCAGCCCAGGAACTGAGCGAGCGCCTGGCGCCGGGCGCCGGGCCACGCAGGCACCCATGTCCATCCAGATCGGCATCATCGGCGGCAGCGGCCTCTACGACATGGCGGATCTCACCGACCGCCAGGAGGTCCACCTCGGCACGCCCTTCGGCGATCCGTCCGGGCCGTATGTCACCGGCACGCTGCGCGGCCGCCGTGTCGCGTTCCTGGCGCGGCACGGGGCGGGCCACCGACTGCTGCCCTCGGAACTGAACTTCCGCGCGAACATCTTCGGCTTCAAGGTCCTCGGCGTGGAGCGGATCCTGTCGGCGAGCGCGGTCGGCAGCCTGCGGCAGGAGTACGCGCCGCTCGACCTGGTGTTCCCCGACCAGTTCTTCGACCGCACCCAGGGGCGCGTCTCGACGTTCTTCGGCCGGGGCCTGGCGGCGCACGTGTCCTTTGCGCATCCGGTCTGCCCGTCGCTGCACGCGGTGGCGATCGAGGCCGCGCGGCACACCGGCGCGCGCGTGCACCCCGGGGGCACCTACGTGTGCATGGAGGGGCCGGCCTTCTCGACGAAGGCCGAGTCGGAGTTCTACCGGTCCTGCGGGTTCGACGTGATCGGCATGACGAACCTGCAGGAGGCCAAGCTCGCGCGCGAGGCCGAGATCTGCTACGTGACCATCGCCCTGGTCACCGACTACGACTGCTGGCACCCCGACCACGATCACGTCACCGTCGACATGGTGATCGCCAACCTGCAGCAGAACGCGACGAGGGCCCGGCAGGTGATCGCCAACGCCGTCGAGGCGTTGCCGGCGGCCCGGGACTGCGGGTGCGCGTCCGCGCTGTCGGCGGCCATCATCACGCGGCACGACGCCATTCCCGACGAGACCCGTCGCGCGCTCGCGCCGCTCATCGACAAGTACCTTGTCTGACAGACCCATGCGGATCATCGTCACCGGTTCGATCGCCTACGACTACCTGATGTCGTTTCCCGGCTCGTTCACCGAGCACCTGCTCCCCGATCACCTGGCGAAGGTGAGCCTGAGCTTCCTGGTCGACACGATGGAGAAGCGGCGAGGCGGCTGCGCCGCCAACATCGCCTACACCCTCGGCCTGCTCCAGGAGCACCCGACGCTGATGGCCACCGCGGGCCAGGACTTCCCGGACTACCGCCGCTGGCTCGAGGAGGCGGGCGTCGACACCTCGCTCGTCCGCGAGGTGCCGGGCGTCTTCAGCGCGTCGTTCTTCTGCAGCACCGATCGCGACAACAACCAGATCGCGTCGTTCTACACCGGCGCGATGGCGCACGCCGGCGAGCTGTCGTTCCACGAGGCAGGGGCCTGCGATTTCGCCATCGTCTCGCCCAACCATCCGTCGGCCATGGTGAAGTACGCGGAGGAATGCCGGGCCCTGGGCATCCGCTACATGTACGACCCCGGCCAGCAGTGCGCGCGCTCCACCGGCGAGGAACTGCGCGCGGGCATCGTCGGCGCGACGATGCTGATCGTCAACGAGTACGAGTTGGAGCTGGTCCGCCAGAAGGCCGGGTTGGACGAGCGTCAGATCCTCGAGCGATCCGAGGCCCTCATCGTCACCCGGGGCGAGCACGGATCGACGATCTACACCAGGGAGGCCGAGATCTCGGTGCCGGCCGTGGCCCCGGCGTCGGAAGCCGATCCGACCGGCGTGGGCGACGCGTTTCGCGCCGGGTTCCTCAAGGGGCTGGCGCTGGGCGCCGACTACGGGACCTGCGGTGAACTCGGCAGCGTGGCGGCCACCTACGCGCTGGAGCACGTGGGCGCGCAGGGCCATGTCTTCAAGTGGGACGAGTTCCGCAGGCGTTACACGCAGCACTTCGGTGAGCTGCGCGTGAACGTCGCGGCCTGAGCGGCTGGCGGACGTCACGGTGCTCCCGGCTGCCTCGCGTCGCCCGCGGCTGCCCGCCGTCCTGGCCATGGTCGCCCTGGCCTGGTGGGGCGCGCTGGCGGCCGCGCCAGCCTGTCGTGCGGCTGGCGGGGCGTGGGGTGTGGCCGCCGCGGTCTTCCACGGCGCCTGCGGACGTCTCTGTCACCAGCGACCCGACCGGTCCTTCGGCGACGGCGGAGGCCAGTGGCCCGTGTGCGCCCGTTGCGCCGGACTCTACGCCGGCGCGGCGATCGGAGCCGGTGCGGCCTGGCTGGCCGTCGGGCGATGGTGGCGTCGGGGCCACCGCGTGCCGCCGCCGACGACCTGGCGCGTCCCCGTGATCGTCGCGGCGGCGCCGACCGGGCTGAGCTGGGCGCTGGAAATGACGGGACTGACCGGCTTCACGAACCTCTCCCGGTTCGCGGCCGCGGTGCCGCTGGGCGCCCTGGCGGCGTGGGCCGTGTCGGCGGCGCTCGCCCGCGAGGCCGCCGGCGGGCTACACTAGTCGGCCAGTCTCATGCGCACCGCGACCGCCGATCGTTCTCCCGCCCTTGACCGCGGTACCCTCTGGATGTTGTGCGTGGCCGCCTGGCTCGTGCCAGGGTCGGCGCACCTGTGGCTGCGCCGCACCAGGGCCGGCCTGGTGTTCCTGGTGGCCCTGCCGCTGATGTTCGCCATCGGCCTGGCGCTGCACGGCCGGCTGTTCCCGTTCGAGGCCGGCGAACCGCTGGCGCTGCTGGCCGCCTGTGCCGATCTCGGCATCGGCCTGCCGTACTTCCTCGCGTGGCTGTCGGGCGCGGGCGCAGGCTCGGTCACCGCGGCGAGCTACGAGTACGGCAACAGCTACCTGATCGTCGCGGGCCTGCTGAACATGCTGGTCGTGCTCGACGCCTGCGACATCGCGCTGGGGCGCAAGTGACCAGCCACTTCCTCTATCTCGTGATCTTCGCGGCGCTGGTGTCGGCGGTGTTCGCCGCCCTGCAGCGGCAGGAACCGCGCGAGCAGGTGCGCTTCGGGCTGCTGCTGTTCGGCGCCTTCATCGCCTCGGCCCTGGTGCTGGGCTGGCTGATGCTGCCGCTGCCCATCGGCGGTCGGTAGGCGATGTCCCGCTTGGCGCGGTGGGCGCCGGTCGTGGCCTGCATGGCGGCGATCTTCGCGCTCTCCGCTCAGCCGCGGCTGCCGGACCTGCCGGCGGCTGTATCCGACAAGCACGCGCACGCGGCGGCCTATGGTGGGCTGGCGGCCTTGAGCTGCCGCGCGCTGGCGGGCGGCCCGATGGCGGGTCTCGGCCTTCGTGGTGCCATCGCCGCCTGGACCCTGGCCGCCGCCTACGGCGCCACCGACGAATACCACCAGTCGTTTGTCGCCGGCCGGACGGCGGACGTGGACGACTGGTTCGCCGACGCGCTCGGCGCCGCCGCCGCGGCCGCCGCCTGTTACGCGTGGGGTATAATCACGCGCCCACGCCGCGTTGGCGAACACCCGCGCCCGTCCTGAGTCCCGCGTGCGCCATCGCGCGCGCTGCCCCCCAGGTCGCATCATGAGCTACGACACCCTTCTCCTCGCCCGCGACGGAGCGGTGGCCACCATCACGGTGAACCGTCCCGCGAAGCTCAACGCCCTCGACGCGCGCACGATCGACGATCTGCGGCGGGCGATGCTCGAGCTGCGTCACGATGAAACCGTCCGGGCGGTGATCGTGACCGGGGCCGGCGAGCGCGCCTTCGTCGCCGGGGCCGACATCTCGGAGCTGGCGGCGGCGACGCCGGTGAGCGGTCGCGGCCTGGCCCTGCGCGGCCAGCACGTGTTCGACCTGGTGGAGCACCTCGGCAAGCCCACGATCGCGGCCATCAACGGGGTGGCGCTCGGCGGCGGGTGCGAGCTGGCGATGGCGTGCACGTTCCGCCTGGCGGCCGACACGGCACGACTGGGCCAGCCCGAGATCGACCTGGGCATCATTCCCGGATATGGCGGAACGCAGCGGCTGCCCCGGCTCGTCGGGCGCGATCGCGCGATGGACCTCGTGTTGACGGGTCGTCACGTCGCCGCCGCCGAGGCGCTGGCGATCGGGCTGGTCACACGCGTCGTGCCGGCCGCCCGCCTGATGGACGAGGCGCGCGCGCTCGCCGACGCGCTGGCGGCCAAGCCGCCGGTCGCCCTGAAGCTGGCGATGGATGCGATCAACGGCGGGCTGGCGCTGCCGCTGGCCGACGGCTGCGCGCTGGAGGCCTCGCTGTTCGCCCTCGCCATCGCTTCCGACGACATGAAGGAAGGCACGCGCGCGTTCCTCGAGAAGCGCAAGCCGGTGTTCACGGGCCGCTGAGCGACGACGAGGCCGCCATGCGCACCGACCAGGCGCCGTCCACGCCGCTGCCGGCGGCTCACGGCATGCACATCGCCGTCGTCGTCTCGCGATTCAACCCCGAGATCACCCGTTCGCTGCGCGCGGGCGCCGAGGACGCGCTGCGCGCCGCCTCGACGTTCCGCGTGGACGTGCACGAGGTGCCCGGCGCCTTCGAACTGCCGCTGGCCGCGCGGGTGGCGGCCACCTCGCGCCAGTTCGACGCCGTGGTGTGCCTGGGGTGCCTGGTGCGCGGCGAGACGCCGCACTTCGATTACATCGCGTCGGCGGTGGCCCACGGGCTCACGCGGGTCTCGCTCGACACCGGCGTGCCGGTGGCCTTTGGCGTGCTCACCACCGACACGATCGAGCAGGCGAAGGCGCGGTCCCTGCCCGACCAGACCAACAAGGGCTGGGAGGCCGCGCTGGCCGCCGTGGAAATGGTGCACGTGCTGCGACGGATGGCCGACCAGACACTGCCGCCGCTCAGGGTCTGACGTGGAGCCCGATCTCGCCGATCCCAGGCGTCGCGCCCGCGAGTCGGCGCTGCAGATGCTCTACCAGTGGGAGGTCGGACGCCTCGACCTCCCCGAGGTGTTCGAGACGTTTCCGCGCGTGCGGCCGGTCCGGCTCGATGCCGCGCACGAGGCGTTCGCGCAGGCGCTGGCGCGGGCCGTCGTCGCGCGGCTGGGCGAGGTGGACGGCCTCATCGACGCGCGGACCGACAACTGGCGGTTCGAGCGGCTGGCCGTCATCGATCGTCTCGTGCTGCGGCTGGCCGTCGCCGAGATGCTCGAATGGCCGGAGACGCCGCCGGTGGCGGTGCTGAACGAGGCCCTCGAACTCGCCCGTCGCTACAGCGGCGAGGCCGCGGTGAAGTTCGTCAACGGTGTGCTCGACGCCGTGCGGCGCGAGATCGAGTCGCGCCGCGCCTGATCCCGACCCTGGAACCCGATGTCACAGGAAAGCGACCTCCTCGCCCAGCGGCGCGCCAACCTCGAGGCCCTGGTGGCGCTCGGCGTGCCCCCCTATCCGCACCGGTTCGACGCGACCTCGAGCGTGTCGGCGCTCGTCGAGGCCCACGGGGGGCGCGGCGCCGGGGATCTCGAGGCCGCCGGCCTGCGCGCCGCCGTGGCCGGACGCGTGCTCGGCATCCGCAGCTTCGGCAAGGCGCTGTTCCTCGTCATCTCCGACGGCCGCGCCCGCGTGCAGGCCTACCTGCGGCAGGACGCGCTGCCGGCCCGCGACTTCGCCGCCGCGAGGCTGCTCGACTTCGGCGACCTCGTGGGCGTCGAGGGGCGCCTGTTCCGCACCCGGACCGACGAGTTCTCGGTGTGGGCCGCGTCGCTGACGCTGCTGGCCAAGGCGCTGCAGCCGCTGCCCGAGAAGTGGCACGGCCTCCAGGACCTGGAGACGCGCTACCGCCAGCGGTATCTCGACCTCATCGTCAATCCCGAGTCGCGGCAGGTGTTCGAGATCCGCAGCCGCGCGATCAAGGCCATCCGCGACTACTACGAGGCGCACGGGTTCCTCGAGGTGGAGACGCCGATGATGCAGCCCATCGCCGGCGGGGCGCTCGCGCGCCCGTTCGTCACCCACCACAACGCCCTCGACATGCGGCTGTTCCTCCGCATCGCGCCCGAGCTCTACCTGAAGCGCCTCACGGTGGGCGGCATCGAGCGCGTGTTCGAGATCAACCGGAACTTCCGGAACGAGGGGATCTCCACCCAGCACAACCCCGAGTTCACCATGCTCGAGTCGTACCAGGCCTACGCCGACTATCAGGACGTGATGGCCATGATCGAGGACCTGCTGGTCTCGATCACGCGACAGGTGCTCGGGACCGACGATCTGCCGTTCGGCGGGCACACGATCGCGATGCGGGCGCCGTTTGCGCGCCTCTCGCTGCGCGCGGCCGCCGCCGAGCGGGCCGCCGCGCAACTGGGCCGGACGGTGACCGAAGCCGACCTGCGCGATCGTGACCGGGCCGCCGGGATCGCCGGCCAGCTGGGCGTAGACGTCGCGCCGGGAGCCGGCGCGGGCAAGATCGCCACCGACGTGTTCGAGCACCTGTGGCAGGCGTCGCTGATCCAGCCGACCTACGTGCACGACTTCCCGACCGAGGTGTCGCCGCTCTCCAAGCAGCGTGACGATGACCCGGACACCGTGGAGCGGTTCGAGCTGTACATCGGTGGCTTTGAAGTCGCCAACGGCTTCAGCGAGCTCAACGACCCGGTCGAACAGCGTCGGCGGTTCGAGGATCAACTCCGCCAGCGCGCGGCGGGTGACGCCGAGGCCCATGCGATGGACGAGGACTACATCCGCGCGCTCGAGCACGGCCTGCCGCCCACGGGCGGCGTCGGCATCGGCATCGATCGGCTGGTGATGCTGCTCTCCAACAGCGCGTCGATCCGCGACGTGATCCTGTTCCCGCTCATGCGGCCCCGCGCCAACGTGCCGGCGCCGGCCCCGACGGCCGAAGGGGAGTCGTAGGTCCCAGGCCTCAAGCCCCAAGCCCCTGATGCCGCTCCCCTTCGAGTTCCACGTCGCGCTGCGCTACCTGTTTGCCAGGCGCAAGCAGGCGTTCATCTCGCTGATCTCGCTGATCTCGACCATCGGCGTCGGGGTGGGCGTGATGGCGCTCATCATCGCGCTCGCGCTGATGACCGGACTGCAGGGAGAGATTCGCGACCGCATCGTCGGATCGGCCGCGCACGTGTACGTGTGGAAGATCGGCGAGGGCGGCATCGCCGACTATCGGGCGGAAGTGGCCCGGCTGGGCGCCCAGCCCGGCATCGTCGGCGCCGCCCCGGCGATTCTCGGAAAAGCGCTGGTGTCGACCGACAAGGGCGAGGCGTTCGTCGACCTGAAGGGCGTGGATCCGCGGCTCGAACCCCAGGTCACCGACGTCGCCCGGGCCATGCAGCAGGGCTCGTTCGACGCACTGGCCGCCGAAGGCGACGAGGCGCCTGACGGCATCGTCATCGGCCGCGATCTCGCGTCACAGCTCGGCGTGTCAGTGGGCGACATGGTGACGCTGCTCACCCCGCACGGATCGCTCTCACCCATGGGGATGATGCCGCGGACGCGCCGGCTGCGCGTGGTGGGCGTCTTCAGCCTCGGCCTGTTCCAGTTCGACTCGGCCTACGGCTTCGTGTCGCTGCCGGTCGCCCGGCGCATGCTCGATCGCCCGAACGTCGACTTCATCCAGTTGCGGGTGGACGACATCTACGCCGCGCCGGCGATCGCCGATCGCCTCGCCGCGACGCTCGGGCCGGGCTATCTCACGCAGGACTGGGCCGACATGAACAAGTCGCTCTTCTCGGCGCTGTGGATCGAGAAGGTGGCCATCGGCATCACGATCGGGCTGATCGTGGCCGTGGCGGCGCTGAACATCGTCGCCTCGCTCGTCCTGCTCGTGATGGAGAAGAGCCGCGACATCGCCATCCTGAAGACGATGGGCGCCTCCGCCTCGAGCATCATGCGCGTCTTCATGCTGCAGGGGCTCGCCATCGGGCTGGTGGGCACCGGCGCCGGCGCCACGCTCGGCTTCGCCACCTGCCGGGTGCTCGATCGCTACCGGCTGATCCGGGTGCCGATGGACGTCTACCAGGTGTCGTACGTGCCCTTCACGATCGAGCCGCTCGACTTCGCGTTGGTGGTGGCCGGCGCGGTGGTCGTGTGCTTCGTGGCGACGCTCTACCCGTCGCGCCAGGCCGCGGCACTGGACCCGGCCCAGGCCCTCCGCTACCAGTAGTAGCGCGCGGGTTGCGCGGATCAACCTGAGCAACCTGCGCGATCCCCGCAGCGGCGACGCGCAGGCTTGCCGAGGGCTTCGCAGAGCAACCTGCGCGATCCGCCGCGCGCCACGGCGCGGGTGGCGCCCGTCGCGCTCGTGTCGGGCTACGATAGAGCGCACGCCGTCGCGTGGGCCGATGTCCTTTCTCTCCGTCACCAGCCTCTCGAAGAGTTATCGCGCCGGGCGCGAGGCCATCCACGTGCTGCGGGAGCTCGACCTGTGCGTCGAGGTGGGCGAGATGGTCGCCATCGTCGGGGCGTCGGGTGTCGGCAAGAGCACCCTGCTGCACGTGCTGGGAGGTCTGGACGGCGCCGACGGCGGCGAGATCCGGATCGACGGCGTGTCGCTCACCGCGCTCGACGATGCGGCGCGCGTGGCGTTCCGGAACGCCCGGGTCGGCTTCGTGTTCCAGTTCCACCACCTGCTGCCCGAGTTCTCGGCGCTGGAGAACGCCGAGATGCCGATGCGGATCGCCCGGCGCCCCGTGGCCGAGGGGCGCGCGGCGGCCGAGGCGCTGCTGCGGCGCGTGGGACTGGGCGAGCGCCTCGCGCACCGGCCCGGCACCCTCTCGGGCGGTGAGCAGCAGCGGGTGGCGATGGCGCGCGCCCTCGTGATGTCTCCCTCGCTGCTGCTGGCCGACGAGCCGACGGGAGACCTCGACGAGCACACGGCCGGGGCGCTGCACGACCTGCTGCGGGAGATCCACCGGGAGCGTCGGTTGACGTCGGTGATTGCGACCCACAACACGCGGCTCGCGTCGGCCTGCGACCGTGTGCTGCGGCTGGAGGAGGGGCGGCTGCACCCGGCGTGAGCCGGCGTCCGGCGCGCCGCGCGGTGTGGCGTCCGGCTGGCCCGTCATGCCCCGGTCCGGGCCCGGCGTTGCCCTATAATGAGACGGTCGTCCCCGGCTTCACAGACACGGACCATCACGGGGTTGCGGTAATGTTCGAGCGGTACACGGAGCGGGCCCGGCGCGTCCTGTTCTTCGCGCGCTACGAGGCGAGCCAGCTGGGCAGCATCTCGATCGAGACGGAACACCTGCTGCTGGGGCTCATCCGCGAGGGCAAGGGGCTCACGAACCGGATTTTCGCGCGATCCCACCTGTCGCTCGAAGGCATCCGCAAGGAAGTCGAGGGCCGCACGGTCTTCCGCGAGAAGGTGTCGACCTCGGTCGAGATCCCCTTCAGCGCCGAGACCAAGCGCGTACTGCAGTTCGCGGCCGAGGAAGCCGACCGGCTGCTGCACAACTACATCGGCACCGAGCACCTGCTGCTGGGCCTCCTGCGCGAGGAGCGGTCGGTGGCCGCCGTCATCCTGATGGAGAAGGGGATGCGGCTGGCGAGCGTGCGCGAGGACATCGTCGCGCTGCTCAACGAGAAGACGACGCTGACGCGGGTGAAGGAGACGCCGCTGCTGGCCGAGTTCAGCCGCGATCTCACCGAGGCCGCGCTCAAGAACCAGCTCGATCCCCTGGTGGGCCGTGGTCTCGAGCTCGAGCGCGTGCAGCAGGTGCTGTGCCGCCGCACCAAGAACAACGCCGTGCTGATCGGCGAGCCGGGGGTGGGCAAGACGGCGATCGTCGAGGGGCTCGCGCAGAAGGTCGTCTGCGGCGACGTCCCCCATTTCCTGGCCGACAAGCGCCTGCTGGCGCTCGACATCTCGCTGATCGTCGCCGGGACGAAGTACCGCGGGCAGTTCGAGGAGCGCCTGAAGGCGATCATGAAGGAGCTCACCGAGAACCCGAACATCATCGTGTTCATCGACGAGCTGCACACGCTGGTGGGGGCCGGCTCGGCCGAGGGCAGCCTCGACGCCGCCAACATCCTGAAGCCGGCGCTCAGCCGCGGCGAGATCCGCTGCATCGGCGCCACCACGCCCGCCGAGTACCGGAAGTACATCGAGAAGGATCGCAGCCTGGAGCGCCGCTTCCAGGCGATCAAGGTGGACCCGCCGAGCGAGCGCGAGACCATCGAGGTGCTGCTCGGCGTGAAGGATCGGTACGAGCAGTTCCACCACGTCGAGTACACGCAGGAGGCGATCGAGGCGGCCGTCTACCAGAGCAACCGCTACATCACGGATCGCTTCCTCCCCGACAAGGCGATCGACCTGGTGGACGAGGCCGGCGCGCGCGCCAAGCTGCGCGATGCGGGTTACAGCGAGGAGTTCGGCGAGATCAACCGCAACATCCGCGTCGCCGTCGAGCAGATGGAGAGCGCGGTGACGGCCAAGGACTTCGAGCGCGCCAACTACTTCAAGGAGCAGGAGGTGGCGGCGCGCGAGACCCTCCAGTTCGTCCGCGAGAAGTTCGACGTGCGCACCAGCGCGCGGCGCATCATCGTCGGCAAGCACGAGATCGACGAGGTCGTCAGCAAGTGGACCGGCGTGCCGCTCACCTCGCTCAGCCAGGACGAGAGCGACAAGCTGCTGCGGATGGAGGAGGAGCTGCACCGGCGCGTGGTCAGCCAGGAGCAGGCGATCTCGGCGCTGTCGCGGGCGATTCGCCGGTCGCGCGCGGGGTTGAAGGCGCCCACGCGCCCGGTGGGGAGCTTCGTCTTCCTGGGCCCGACCGGCGTCGGCAAGACCGAGCTGGCGCGCGCGCTCGCCAACTACCTGTTCGGATCCGACGCCGCCCTGATCCGCTTCGACATGTCCGAGTACATGGAGAAGCACTCGGTGTCGAAGCTGATCGGCAGCCCGCCCGGCTACGTCGGGCACGAGGAGGGCGGACAGCTCACCGAGAAGGTGAAGCGCAACCCCTACTCGGTGGTGCTGCTCGACGAGATCGAGAAGGCGCACCCCGACCTGTTCAACATCCTGCTGCAGGTGTTCGAGGACGGCCACCTCACCGACGGTCTGGGCAACCGGGTCAACTTCAAGAACACGATCATCATCATGACCTCGAACATCGGGGCGCGCTTCATCCAGAAGGGGAAGGCGTCGCTGGGGTTCGGGGCCACCGATGCCCGCGAGGCCAGCAAGAGCGTCAGCGACATGGTGCTCGGGGAAGTGAAGCGCACCTTCAACCCCGAGTTCATCAACCGCATCGACGAGATCATCGTGTTCGAGGCGCTGGGCGACGACGACCTGCGGCGGATCACCCGGCTGCTGGTGGAGCAGGTGAACGCGAACCTGGCCGGCCGGCGGCTGCACCTGGACGTGTCGACCGAGGTGATCGACTGGATCATCGAGCTCACTTGCAAGGACCGCTCCTACGGCGCCCGCCCGCTGCGGCGGGCAATCCAGCGCTACATCGAGGATCCCCTGTCCGAGGAGCTGATCCGCGGGCACCTGCGCGGCGGCGATCTGGAACTCTACCTGGAGGACGGGAGCCTGGCCTACCGGCACGCGGGACAGGACGTCGCCGGCCGGCGGCTGGCCTAGAGCGTCTTTTCCCTGTAGACTCGTCGCTTGGCCTGCCCACGGGGGGGCCGCAGGCTCTCCCTGCGGCCGGCTTGTGTCCAGGCCGGCGGCTCCTGCGGAACCTTACGCCCTTGACGATTCGCTGGCTTCCACTGCTCGTGTGCGCCGGAACCCTTGCGGCCCCGGCCCTGGCCCAGACGCCCCAGCCCGCATCCCCCGCGCCTTCGGTCCAGGAGACTGGTGCCCAGACGCCGCCAGCGCCCGTCATCCAGTGCGGCCAGCCCGTGCCGCCGCCGCGCGCGCTGCCGCCGGCCGGCTCCGGTCCCGTGCTCTACACGATCGCACCCTGCTTCCTGAAGCAGGGCGGCACGTCGGTCGTCGAGCCGCAGACCTACCTCTACTACATCCAGACGCGGCCCAGCCGGCCGTCGGCCGGCGTCTGGGTGCCGTGGGACGAGGCCACCGAGAAGAGCGTGCTCGACGACTTCCGGCGGCTGTGGGCGACCAACTTCCTCGACGACCTCTCGATCGTCGTCGACGACTACCGCTTCGAGAACGGCGTCGTCGGCAAGCTGGTGACCTATCACATGGAGGAGCGCCAGCGGATCAAGATCGTCGACTACGTCGGCACCGCCAAGCTCGAGCAGACGAAGATCGACGAGAAGCTGAAGGAAGGGGGGCTGCAGGTGCGGCTCGATTCCTTCATCGATCCCAGCCTCGTGCGGCGGATCGAGGGCGTGATCCGCGGCATGCTGGCCGAGAAGGGCTACCTCGACGGCCGCGTGTCACACGAGGTGAAGGACGTCGGCGGCGGGCCGAAGGTCGTGCACCTCACCTTCCACATCTCCGAGGGACCCCAGTACAAGATCTCGGACATCGAGTTCGTCGGCAACCAGGCGATCGGCGACGGCCGGCTGGCCCGGAAGATGAAAACGAACAAGAAGCGGTGGTTTCTGTCCTTCATCACCGGGCGCGGCACCTACCTCGAGGACAAGTTCGAGGAGGATGCCGAGAAGGTGGTGGAGTACTACCGCGACCGCGGGTACATCGCGGCGCGCGTCGATCAGCCCGAGGTGAAGACGCTGGAGGACGCCACCGACGGCAAGACGCGCTACGTCCAGTTGCGGATCCCCGTCCGCGAGGGCAACCGGTATCGCGTCGGCGAGTTCGACTTCGAGGGCAACACCGTCGTCAAGAGCGAGGGGCTGCGGCCGCTGTTCAAGGTCAAGCCCGGCGACTACTACGCCGAGAAGCACATCCGCAAGGGGCTCGAGAAGGCGCGCGAGGTGTACGGCGCCGGCGGCTACTTCGAGTTCACGGGGTATCCCGACCTGCGGCCGCGCGACATGCCCAACCCCGACGATCCCGACGCCGCCACGGCCGCGGCCGCCGGTCCACCCATCGTCGACGTGGTGATGCGGATGCAGGAGGGCAAGCAGTACTTCGTGAACCGCATCACGTTTCTCGGCAACAACACCACGCGCGACAACGTGATCCGGCGCGAGATGCGGCTGTACGAGAACGGCGTGTTCAACACCGAGGCGTTGAAGTTCAGCGTGAAACGGCTCAACCAGCTCGGCTACTTCAAGAACCTCGAGGGCGACGCCATCAAGGTGGACAAGACGGCCGGCGCCGACAACAAGGTGGACGTCACGCTCAAGTTCGAGGAGCAGAACCGCAACCAGCTCACCTTCGGCGCGGGCGTGTCGCAGTACGACGGGTTCTTCGGCCAGCTCTCGTTCCAGACGGCCAACTTCATGGGCCGCGGCGAGACGCTCACCTTCGCGATCCAGGCCGGCAGCCGCGCGAAGAACTACCAGATCGCCTTCTCCGAGCCGTTCCTCTTCGACCGCCCCATCACCGCCGGGTTCGACGTCTTCAAGCGCGAGCTGCGCTACATCAACCAGTTCACGCAGAAGTCGACGGGCGGCAACATCGTGTTCGGATACCCGCTGGCCGACTTCACGCGCGGCTTCCTCAGCTACAGCTACGAGGGCGTGACGATCAGCGACCTGAACCCGCTCTACAACGATCCGGCCTTCGTGCAGGGCAACCCGTTTCTCGCCGACGCGCTCCTGCAGGGGCAGGGCGGCAAGCGGCGCATCAGCAAGATCACCCCCAGCTTCGTCCACAACACCGTGGACAACCCGATCTTCCCGACGGCCGGCCGGCGCCTCACGGTGTCGAGCGACCTGGCGGGCCTGGGCGGCAACGTGAACTTCGTGAAGCCGCGTGTGGAGGGCGTCTGGTACATCCAGCAGAACCGGCGCATCTCGATCGGCCTCCGCGGGCAGTTCGAGTACCTCAAGCCCTACGGCACCACGAAGGCGATCCCGATCTTCGAGCGGCTCGTGCTGGGCGGCGAGTACAGCGTGCGCGGCTTCGACCTGCGGTCCATCGGCCCCCGCGATCCCGCGACCGCGCTGGTCATCGGCGGCAACAAGAGCCTGCTGTTCAACTTCGAGTACCTGATCTCGATTGCGGGGCCGGTCCGCCTGGTGCTGTTCTTCGACGCCGGCCAGGTACCCGACTTCGTGCCGCAGCCGCCGCCGAACCTCGACGTGACGGGCGTGCCGAGCCTGAACCCGACCGTGGCGCTGCCCGACGGGTACCGCAAGTTCACGTGGGACGGGTTCAAGACCTCCACCGGCGCCGAGATCCGCTTCTTCATGCCGGTGCTCAACGTCCCGTTCCGGCTGATCTTCGCGGCCAACCCCCAACGTGACGGGGTGCTGGACAACAACCTGCAGCCGCAGAAGAATTTCACGTTCCGCTTCGCGGTGGGTTCCACCTTCTAGCCCGCCGCCCACACGAAAGGACACGTTCGCATGAAGTCGTTGGTCTCTGCCCTCACCCTCGCCGCGGTGCTTGCCGCGGGCTCGGCCCACGCCCAGCAGGCCCAGGCGCCCGCGCAGCCCGCCCCGGCGCAGGCCGCCGCGCCGGCTCTTGCGCCGTTTCCAGAGGGTGCGAAAATCGCCTTCGTCAACATCCAGCGCATCGCGAACGAATCGCGGGACGGCCAGGCCGCGACGGGCAAGGTGAAGGCGCTCAACGACAAGAAGGTGGCCGAACTCGCCGAGAAGCAGAAGGCGCTGGCGGCCAGCCAGGAGAAGCTGCAGAAGAGCGCGTCGCTGCTGAGCGATGCGGCCCGCGGCCAGCTCGAGAAGGAAGTCGAGCGGCAGCAGGTGGAGATCCAGCGCTTCACGCAGGATGCCCAGGCGGAGGTGCAGGAACTCCAGGCGGAGCTGCAGAACGAGTTCCAGCGGCGGCTGCTGCCCGTGATCAACGTCGTCGCGCAGGAGAAGGGGCTCCACATGATCTTCAGCGTGGCCGACGCGGGCGTCGTCTGGGCCAACCCCGGGCTCGACGTCACCACCGACATCATCAAGCGATTCGACGAGGCCACCGTCGGCGCGCCGAAGCCGTAACCCCGATCGACGGGCCACGTCGGGCACCGGCGGCGCCGTGACCGCCGCCGGGTGCCCGGCCGCCGAGGCCCCAGCCGGATCGTCCATGACTGACGCCATTCCAGAGGCCGTCGATCGCCTCTGTTACCGCTATCCCGCCCTGCTCGTCGACGCGGTCGCCGACCACGATCCCGGCCGGCGGCTGGTCGCCTACAAGAACGTCAGCGTCAACGAGGATTTCTTCCAGGGGCACTTTCCGGGCGCCCCGCTCATGCCGGGCGTGCTGATGGTGGAGACGCTGGCGCAGGCCGCCGCCGTGCTGCTGCTCGGCGAGGGACTCGGCCGCGCCTCGCTCCGCGGCGTGAACGCCGCGAAGTTCCGGAAGCAGATCGTCCCCGGGGATCGCATCCGTCTCGACGTGCAGCTGGTCCGCCGCCGCGCGAGCCTCGCGTGGGTGCGCGGCACCGCGTGGGTGGAGGACGCGGTGGTGGCCGAGGCCAACCTGCTGATGGCGCTCGGGCCGGCGCCGTGCGAGATTCACCCGTCGGCGCACGTCGCCGCCGGCGCGCGGCTGGGCGAGGGGACCGTGGTCGGCCCGGGCGCCGTCGTCGGCCCCCACGTCCGCATCGGCCGCAACTGCCACATCGGCGCCTCGGCGGTCATCGACGGCTGGACCACGCTCGGTGACGACAACCACGTCTGGCCGATGGCCTCGATCGGGCTGCCGCCGCAGGACCTGAAGTACCGCGGCGCGCCGACGCGGCTCATGATCGGATCCGGCAACCACTTCCGCGAGTTCGTGACGATCCATCGCGGCACCGAGGACGGCGGCGGCGTGACGGCGATCGGCGACCGCAACCTCTTCATGGCCTACGTCCACGTGGCGCACGACTGCCACGTCGGCAGCGACATCATCTTCGGCAACGGCGCCACGCTGGGCGGTCACGTCGAGGTGAGCGACTTCGCGACGATCAGCGCCTACTCGGGCGTCCACCAGTTCTGCCGCGTCGGCCGGCACGCCTTCATCGGCGGCTACTCGGTGGTCACCAAGGACGCCCTCCCGTATGCGAAGACGGTCGGTAACCGGGCCCGGATCTTCGGCCTGAACACCATCGGCCTCGTGCGCCGCGGCTTCGCGCCCGAGGTGGTGAGACGGTTGCGACAGGCGTTCCGCGTGCTGCTGCAGTCCAGGCTCAACACGACGCAGGCGCTCGCCCACATCGACGAGTCGCCGGAACTCGCCTGCGACGAGGTACGGTATCTGGTGGATTTCATCCGCCATGCGAAGCGAGGCGTCACGCTGCGGCGCGGGGCCCGGACGGGTGAGGATGGCGGCGAGGATTCGTGAGGCGCTGACGCGATGCCGCCCGTCGGACTGATCGCCGGCAACGGCCGCTTCCCCTTCCTCGTGCTCGAGGCGGCCCGCGCGATGGGACACGAGGTGACGATCGTCGCGGTCAGGGAGGAGGCCGACGCCGACCTCGAGGACGCCGCCGGCCGCCACGGGACGCCGATCACGCGCGTCTCGCTGGGCCACCTCGGCAAGGCGATCGCCATCCTGAAGCAGGCGGGCGTCACCCGGGCCGTGATGGCCGGCCAGGTGAAGCACACGAAGATCTTCTCGGGCATCATGCCCGACCTCACGCTGCTGTCGGTCCTCACGCGGCTGAAGGCGAAGAACACCGACGCGCTGATCGCCGCCGTCGCCGACGTGATGGCCGACAGGGGGATCGAACTGGTGGATTCGACGCTGTTCCTCGCGCCGCTGCTCGGGCGCGAGGGCACCCTCACGACGTGGCAGCCCTCGCCACGGCAGGCCGAGGATCTCGCCTTCGGCTACCGCATGGCCGACGCGATTGCCGGACTCGACATCGGCCAGACCGTCGTGGTGAAGGACCAGGCGGTGGTGGCCGTCGAGGGCATGGAGGGCACGGATGCCGCCATCCTCCGTGCCGGCGAACTGGCGGGCCCCGGCACGGTGGTCGTGAAGGTGGCCAAGCCCAACCAGGACATGCGGTTCGACGTGCCGGTGGTCGGCGTGGCCACCATCGAGATCATGCAGCGGGCCGGCGCAGCGGTGCTGTCGATCGACGCCGGGAAGACGCTCGTCGTCGACGGCGACGCGTTTGCCGCCGCCGCCCAACGCGCCGGCATCTGCGTCGTGGGACGGCCGGCGAGGCGGGACTGACGTGATGGGCGGCCGGTTGCGGGTGGGCGTGGTTGGTGTGGGCCATCTCGGCAGGCACCACGCCCGGATCCTCGCGGGCCTCGACGACGTGGAGCTGGTGGGGGTGGCCGACAGCGATCTCGACCGTGCCCGCGCGATTGCCGGCGAGTACGGCGGAGAGGGCCTGACGGATGCCGCCGGCCTGGTCGGGCGCGTGGACGCGGTGACGATCGCGGCGCCGACCGAGGCGCACCATGCGCTGGCGCGGCTGTTCCTGTCACGCGGCGTGCCGACGCTCGTCGAGAAGCCGCTGGCGCGCACGCTCGAGGAGGCCGACGACCTGGTGGCGCTGGCGGCGGCCACCGGCGCGCCTCTGGGGGTGGGACACACCGAGCGCTTCAATCCGGCCGTCACCGCCGCGCTGGCGCTGATCACCGCGCCCCGCTTCGTCGAGGTCCACCGCCTCGGCACGTTCCCCGAGCGCAGCCTCGACATCGATGTCGTGTTCGACCTGATGATCCACGACCTCGACGTGCTGCTCGCGGGCGTCGGCAGCGAGGTCGTGGGCGTGGAAGCCGTCGGTGTCCCGGTGCTCACGCCGCGCGTCGACATCGCCAACGCCCGGCTGAAGTTCGCCTCGGGCTGCATCGCCAACCTCACCGCGAGCCGAATCAGCCGCGACCGCGTGCGCAAGGTCCGTTTCTTCCAGCCGCACACCTACCTGTCGATCGACTACGCGTCGCAGGAGGTGGAACGGTGGGTGCTCGAGCCGGGCGCCGGTCCCGGCGGCCGCCCCGACATCGTGGGCGGCAGGCTCGACGTCGCGCGCGAGGAGCCGCTGCGGCTGGAACTGCGCGACTTCGTGGCGGCCGCGCGCGCGCGTCGCGCGCCGCTGGTCAGCGGGGAACAGGGGCGCCGGGCCCTTGCCCTCGCGCACCGCATCACCCGGGAGATCGCGGCGCAGCAGGCGACCGCGTCAGCACGCCCCTGAGGTATCGGACATGACTTCGGTTCTCGACGACGTCGAAGCCGCGCTCGCGGCAGGCCGGCCCCCCGCGCCCGACCAGTGGCGCGCCGTGCTCGACACCAGCGATCTCGTGCGCATCGGGATGCTCGCCGATCAGGCGCGCCGGCGCCGCCACGGCACGGAGGTCACCTTCGTCCGTGTCGCCGATGTCGCGCTCGAGGAGGCGCATACGGCGGCATGGCCCGCGACGGCTCGGGAGCTCCGGCTGTCTGGCACACCGGCTTCCGCCGACGAGGCGGTGTCGGCCGCCGCGGCCCTGGTGGCGCGTGCCGGCGCGGTGCCGGTCACCGCCTGGTCGCTCGACGATCTCGAGCGCCTGGCGTCGGGAACCGGAGGGCTGGTCGCGCTGGCAGAGCAGCTGGCCGATGCGGGCGTGGCGGCCATCGCCGAGGCGCCGGTCGACGTCCTGCCCGACCCGGTGACCTCGCTCGCAGCCGTGGTGAAGGGCGGCGGGTCGGTGGCCCGGGCGACCGTCCGGCATTGGGCGAACCGTGATGCGGTGTACGAGATCCTGCAGCGCGTGAAGCGCATGCAGAAGGCCACCGGCGCGATTCATGCCTTCGCGCCGCTGCCCCGCGCTGTCGATGCGCGCACGCCGAGCACGGGGTACGACGATGCGAAGGTGGTGGCGCTGGCGAGGCTGTCGCTCGACACGGTGCCGTCGATTCAGGTGGACTGGCAGATCTGCGGCCCGAAGCTCGCGCAGGTCGCGCTGCTGTTCGGCGCCGACGACATCGACGGCGTGTCGCCATTCGAGGATGCCGGCCTGGGGCGGCGTCGGGCGCCGCTCGAAGAGCTGCGGCGCAACGTCATCGCGGCGTCGTTCTCGCCGATCGAGCGCGACGGCCGCTGGGGCATCGTGCCGGTATGACCCCGACCCGCATCGGCGCCGTCTCGTACCTCAACACGCTGCCGCTCGTCTACGGGCTGCGTGACGATGCCGGGCACTTCCAGCTGCGGTTCGACGTCCCATCGCACTGCGCCGCGCTGCTGCACGACGGGGCGGTGGACGTGGGGCTGGTCCCCTCGATCGAGTTCCTGCGCGGCGACTACGTCGTCGCGCCGGGTGTCTCGATCGCGTCAGAGGGCCCGGTGGCGTCCGTCGCGCTGTTCGCCAGGGTGCCGGTGGAGTCGATCCGGCGCGTCGCGCTCGACACCAGCTCACGCACCTCGGCGACGCTGGTCCGCATCCTGCTGGCCGAGCGCTACGGGCTGACGCCCGTCTTCGAGGCGCAGGCGCCGGACCTGCCGGCCATGCTGGCCGGGCACGACGCCGCGCTCGTGATCGGCGACAATGCGCTCTACGCGGACCCGGCGCGCCTCGGCGTGCGGAAGATCGATCTCGGCGAGCAGTGGACGGCCCACACGGGCCTGCCCTTCGTGTGGGCGTTCTGGGCCGGCCGGGCCGAGGCGCTGTCGCCGCCGGTGTGCGAGGCCTTGCGCGCCTCGCGCGATCGCGGGGTGGAGGCCTGCGACGACATCGCCGCGAGCTACGCGGCCGGCGACGCGCACCGCGAGGCGGTGGCACGGCGCTACTTCCGCGAGAACATGAAGTACGGGCTCGATGAGCGCCACCGCGCGGCCATCGACCGGTTCTACCGGTCGGCGGTGGCCGTGGGCGTGGTGCCTGCCGCCAGGCCCGTGCGGCTGGCCGGGGCCTCCGCGGCGCGGGCCGAGGCGTAGGCGCGGAGCACGGCGAGGGAAGGCTCACCCATCATGCTGAAGGACGTCGCCGACAAGGTGCGGGCTGGCGCGCGGATCGCCGAGGACGAGGCGCTGGCGCTCTACCTGGAGGCGCCCACCGCGCTGCTCGGCCAGCTCGCCGACGGCGTGCGCGCACGCCGCCACCCCGCGCGCGTCGTCACCTACATCATCGATCGCAACGTCAACTACACGAACGTGTGCGTGGCGCGCTGCCGCTTCTGCGCGTTCTACCGCCCGGTGGGTCATGGCGAGGGCTACGTGCTCTCGTTCGAGGAGATCTTCCGCAAGATCGACGAGACGATCGAGGTGGGCGGCGAGCAGATGCTGCTGCAGGGCGGACACAATCCCGATCTGCCGCTCGAGTGGTACGAGGACCTGTTCCGCGCCATCAAGCAGCGCTATCCCGCGTTCCGCCTCCACGCGCTGTCGCCGCCCGAGGTGGTGCACCTCTCGCGGCTCGCGAAGCTGCCGCCCGCCGCGGTGATCGCGCGGCTGGTGGCCGCGGGCCTCGACAGCATTCCCGGCGGCGGCGCCGAGATCCTCGTCGACCGCGTCCGGAAGCTGCTCAACTGCTACAACAAGGCGACGGCCGCCGAGTGGCTCGCGGTCATGCGCGAGGCGCACCTCGCCGGGCTGCGCACCACGGCCACGATGATGTTCGGCAGCGTCGAGACGCCCGAGGAACGCCTCGAGCACCTGTTCCGGCTGCGCGCGCTGCAGGACGAGACGCGCGGCTTCACCGCCTTCATCGCCTGGAGCTACCAGCCCGAGCACACCGAACTCGAGGGCGTGGAGGCCACCGGCGTGGAGTACCTGCGGACGCTCGCCATCGCGCGGCTCGTGCTCGACAACTTCGACAACCTGCAGGCCTCGTGGGTCACACAGGGCGGGAAGGTGGGACAGTTGAGCCTGGCCTTCGGCGCCAACGACATGGGCAGCGTGATGATCGAGGAGAACGTCGTGCGCGCCGCGGGCGCCAGCTACTGCATGGACGAGGTGGAGATCGTTCGCAACATCGAGAACGCGGGGTTCCTGCCCAGGCGCCGCAACATGCACTACGACCTGCTGGGCGAGCCGATCTTCCGCCAGCGCGAGGTCGGGCGGCGCTTCGGGCTCGACGTGGCCAAGCGCGAGGGCGAGGCCCTGGTGCCGGCCGAGCTCGACACGTACGCCGGCCGGAGCCGGGCCGCCCGGCAGCAGCGGACCAGCGCGACGCGATCATGACGGAATCGACCGGCGCCGGCGCGCCGATGGTGGCGACGCGCGCGGCGTGGGTGCTGCCCATCTCGCAGCCGCCCATCCGCGACGGGGGCCTGCTGGCGCGCGACGGGAGAATCCTCGACGTCGGCCCGTGGGGCGCCATCGCGGCCCGCGCCGGCGCCCATGAGCGGGCCGGGATTCCGGTTGAACGCCGCGACGTGGGCGCGCGCGCCGTGCTGCCCGGCCTGGTGAACGCGCACGCGCACCTCGAACTGTCGTGGATGCGCGGCCGGCTGCCCCGGCTGCCGTCGATGCCCGACTGGGCCCGGGCGCTCATCGACCTGCGCCGCCGCGAGAACGCCGACGAGGCCGCCGCGGCCGAGGCGGGCATCCGCGAGATGGTCGCGTGCGGCACGGCGGCCGTCGGCGACATCGGCAATTCCGCCGCCTCGTGCCGGCCCCTGGCGCGCAGCCCGTTGCGCGCCGTGGTGTTCCGCGAGCTGCTCGGCTTCAACCCGGCCGACGCCGAGGCGATCGTTGCGCGCGCGGCCGGGCAGGCACGGGACGAAGAGGCCGCCAACGTGCGCGTCACGCTGTCGGCGCACGCGCCCTACTCGGTGGCGCCTGAGCTCTTTCGCGCGATTCTCGCGCGAATCGGCGCCTGCGACAGTCCGCTGACCGGCGTGCACGCGGCCGAGTCGCGCGAAGAGGTGCGGTTTCTCGAGGACGGCACCGGCCCCTGGCGCGACCTGCTGGAGAGCGTCGGCGCCTGGAATCCGCGCTGGCAGCCGCCGCGCTGCACGCCCATCGACTACCTCGATCGGCTCGGCTGGTTGCGTGAGGGCGTCGTGCTCGCGCACGCCGTGCAGTGCTCGTCGCGCGAACTGGCTCGCGTCGCCGAGAGCGGCGCGGCCATCGTCACCTGTCCGCGGAGCAACGCACGGCTGCGCGTCGGCGCGCCGCCGCTCGACGCCATGATGGCCTCGGGCGCGACACTGGCCGTGGGCACCGACAGCCTGGCGAGCGCCGACGATCTCAACGTGTTCGGCGAGCTCGCGGCCATGCGCCGGATCGCGCCGCAGGCGCCGGCCTCGCGGCTGCTGGCGTGCGCGACGATCGGCGGTGCGCGGGCGCTGCGGCTCGATGGGGAGCTGGGCAGTCTCGAGGCAGGGAAGCGGGCCGCCGCGATCGCCGTCGCGATCGACCCGGCGCGTGACGACGTGGAGGAGCAGATGCTGCGCGGCGTGACGCCGGGCGAGATCGCGTGGGTGGCCGCATGAGCGTGCTCGGCCGGCTGCGCACCTACGCGTCGTTCGTGCGGATCAGCCACTCGGTGTTCGCGCTGCCGTTCGCCCTGGTGGGCGCGCTGCTGGCGGGCCGCACCGTGCCGCTCACGTGGGCGCGCGCCGGCTGGATCGTCGCGGCCATGGTGACCGCGCGCAGCGCGGCGATGGGCTTCAACCGCCTCGCCGACGCGCGCTTCGACGCCCGCAACCCGCGCACCGCGGCGCGCGAGCTGCCGCGGGGTGCGATGAGCGTTCGCGAAGCGGCTGCGTTCGTCGCCGTGTCGTCAGCGGCGTTCGTCGCCGTGTGCGCCCCGCTGGGCCCCGTGTGCCTGGCGCTCTCGCCCGTGGCGCTCGCCATCGTGTTCTGGTACTCGATCGCCAAGCGCGTCACCCACATGACCCAGCTCTTCCTCGGCCTGGCGATGGCCGTCGCGCCGGTGGGTGGCTGGATCGCGGCCGGCGGCGGCTGGGCGTGGGAGCCGGCGCTGCTCGGGCTGGCGATCGGCGCGTGGGTGGGCGGCTTCGACGTCCTGTACGCCTGCCAGGACCTCGAGTTCGATCGCCGGCATGGCCTGCACTCCATCCCCGTGCGGTTCGGCGTGCGCGGCGCCCTGGCGATCTCGCGCGCGATGCACCTGCTGGCGGTGGCGTGCCTTGCGGCGCTCGGGGCCGTCGCCGCCCTGGGCCCCATCTATCTGGCCGGCGTGGTCGTCGTCGCCGGCCTGCTCTTCTACGAGCAGTCGCTCGTGTCGGCCGACGACCTGTCGCAGGTGAAGCGGGCCTTCGACCTCAACGGCTACGTGGGCCTCTTCTACCTGCTGGCGACCGGGGTGGCGCTGTATGTCGGCTGAGGGTGCGCGCACGCGCAACATCGCGGTGGGCGTCACCGGCGCGAGCGGCGCCATCTACGCCCTCCGCACGCTCGGCGCGCTGCTGGCACAGGGCTGCCGCGTCGACGTCGTGTTCAGCGATCACGGGCGCCGGCTGTTCCGCGACGAACTGGGGGAGGGCGCAACGCCGGATCGACTGGAGGCCCTGCTCCTCGAGCGCTGCGGTGACGAGGTCCGGCGTGGCTCGTTCGTCATCCACCACCACAGGGATCAAGGCGCCAGGCTCGCCAGCGGCAGCCAGCGCTGCGAGGGCATGGTGATCGTGCCGTGCTCGATGAAGACGCTGGCGGGCGTGGCCAACGGGCTGTCTGGCAACCTCATCGAGCGCGCCGCCGACGTGATGCTGAAGGAAGGCCGCCGGCTCGTGCTCGTGCCGCGGGAGACGCCGCTCAGCCTGGTGCAGTTGCGCAACATGGTGGCGTGCGCCGAGGCGGGCGCGACGATCCTCCCGGCGATGCCGGGCTTCTATCACCAGCCGCAGTCGATCGAGGACCTGGCCGCGTTCGTGGCCGGCAAGATCCTGTCGGTGCTCGGCTTCGAGCAGACGCTCTACCCGAGATGGAAGGACTGATGCCGGCCGCTGGGACACCGGGCGCACCGGGCGCGGCGGCCGCTCCGACCGGCCCCGACAAGTCGCCCCAGCGCATCGCCGGGATGTTCGATCGCATCGCGCGGCGCTACGACCTGCTGAACCACCTGCTCAGCGGCGGCATGGACCTGTATTGGCGTGCACGGGCGATCCGCGCGCTGCGGCTCGCGGGGACCGAGCGCGTGCTCGACGTGTGCGCCGGCACCGCCGACATGATGCGCGCGGCGCTGGCCGGCCGCGCCGGCTACGTCGTCGGCGTCGACTTCGCGCACCAGATGCTGCGCGTCGGACAGCGCAAGCTGCGTGACGCATCGGTGGAGAGGACGGCGCCGTTGATCCGTGGCGACGCGATGCGCCTGCCGATCGCCGGTGCCAGCGTCCAGGCGGCGACCATCGCCTTCGGCATCCGCAACGTGAGCGAGCCGCGCGTGGCCCTGGCCGACATCCTGCGAACGCTCGCACCCGGCGGCCGGCTGGCGGTGCTCGAGTTCGCCATGCCGCGCGCGCCGCTGCTGCGCTCGCTCTACACCTGGTACTTCCGCACGATGCTGCCGAGGATCGGCGCGGTGATCTCGCGCCACGACGAGGCCTACCGGTACCTGCCGGAATCGGTGGGGACCTTCTACGGGCCCGAGGAGTTCGCGGCGCTGCTTGGCGAGGCGGGATTCGAGCGCGTCACGACCACGCCGCTCACCTTCGGCGTCGTCTACCTCTATGTCGCGCAGAAGGGCGAAGCCGGCGCCTGAGCGATCCGGCCGGCGGGCGTGCGCAGGCTCGTCTGTCGCCGGGGCGCGTCAGGGGTCTCGGCGGCTGAGGTGCCGTGCACCCGAGTCGACGTGTCGGGCTCGTCGCGGCCAGCGTCGGCCGGATCCGAAGACCGACAGACCCGCGCCGCCGGTCCGGCGTCGAAAGGCGATGACGCTGCGCGCCCCGTATAATCGATCCGGCGGGCCAGTCGGTGTGCGGGGTACGGCGCGCGGCCGTCGCGCGTGAACCGGGGTGGAGCGTCGAGGTCACGAGCAGGTTCGATGTACATCGATTTCGAGGATTCCCGGCCCGAGACGCCGACGCTCGATCGTCCGATCTCGCTGCGCGAGGGCGTGATGATCTCGGTGTTCGTGCACGGGCTGATCCTGGCGCTCGTGCTGTTCGCCCCCGAGATCCCGTTCGTCAAGGCGGCCCTCGTGCGCGCACGTGAGGCCCAGCAGGCGCAGCAGTTGGCCCTCGAGGAGGCCCGGCGCGAGGCGCGCGCGCGTGACGAGCCGAGGTTCGTCTTCGTCCAGCCGCGGCTCGACACCCCGGCGCCCGCCCCGCCGCCCCGGGCCGAACTCTCGGATCAGGACCGCGAGGCCCGCACGATCGAGCGCGCGCCGAATCCCACGAACCCGCTCCCGTTCTCGCGCGGCAACACCAGCGAACGCGTCATAGCCGAGCGGGAGCCGCCACAGCGCGCCCGCGGCCAGGGCCCGGGCGAACAACAGGTGGCTCAGGCGCGGGCCGAGGCGACGCGACCGCAGGATCCGGCCGCGGGCGAGGCGGGCTCCGACGGCTTCGCGTTCCTCCAGGGCGCGGCTGGCCGGGCCGCCCGCGGCAGCGGAGCGCCCGGCGCCGATCTCGCGCCGCAGCCTGGTGCCACGGCGGGCGGGGCACTCGGCGAGGCGCTGAAGAACCTGCAGCGCTACGTGCAGAACCAGAACTTCCACAACCCGGAGGGCGGCGGACAGTTCGGGCCGGCCATCCAGTTCGACACCAAGGGGGTGGAGTTCGGTCCCTGGATCCGCCGGTTCATCGCCCAGATCCGGCGCAACTGGTTCATCCCCTACGCCGCCATGTCGCTGCGGGGGCACGTCGTGCTCACCTTCAACGTGCACAAGGACGGGCGGATCACCGATCTCGCCGTGGCGCAGCCGTCGACGGTGGATGCCTTCACCAACTCCGCGCACAACGCGCTGCTGGCTTCCAATCCAACGCAGGAGCTGCCGCCGGAATACCCGGCCGACAAGGCGTTCTTCACAGTGACCTTCTACTTCAACGAGCAGCCGCCGTCGCAGTGACGGCGCGCGGCGAGGCCGCGCGCCAGGCTCGAGGCGTGAGGCCGAGGCCGCGACCTCAAGCCCCAAGCCCCAAGCCCCAAGCCCCAAGCCCCAAGCCCCAAGCCCCAGTGCCCCCCCTCGTCGCGATCCTCGGCCCGACCGCCTCCGGCAAGAGCCGACTGGCCATCGAACTGGCGCGGCGCCACGGCGGGGAGATCGTCAATTGCGACTCGACAGCCGTGTACCGCGGTTTCGACATCGGCACCGACAAGGTGCCGGTCGAGGAGCGCGGGGGCATCGCGCACCACCTGATCGACGTCGTCGAGCCGGCGGCGCGCTATTCGGCGGCCGACTTCGCGCGTGACGCCGCGGCGGCGATTCGCGGCATCACCGCACGCGGGCGGCTGCCGCTGCTGGTGGGCGGCACGGGGTTCTACTACCGTGCGGTGACGCGTGGCCTGTTCGACGGACCGTCGGCCGATGCCGCGCTGCGGGCACGGATCGAGGCCGTCGCGCGTCGTCACGGCGTCGAGTTCCTGCATCGCATGGTGGCGCGCGTGGATCCGGCGTCGGCCGTGCGCATCCAGCCGCGCGATCGCAAGCGCCTCGTCCGCGCGCTCGAAGTGCGCTTCGCCACCGGGCGCCCGCTCACCGCGCACTTCGCCGAGACGCGATCCCCGCTGCCCGACTACGACGTCATCGCCATCGCCCTCCGGATCCCGGGCGCGCTCACCGCCGAACGCGTGGCGCGGCGCGTGGATGCCCAGTTCGCCGCCGGCGTGGTCGACGAGGTACGGCGGCACCTGGCGGCCGGCCTGCCGCGCGGCGCGCACCCCTTCAGCGGCCTCGTCTACCGGCAGATCCTCGAGATGCTCGACGGCGTGCGGGCCGAGGCGGAGACGCGCGCGCTCATCATCCGGGAGAATCGCCGCTACGCCAGGCGGCAGTTGATCTGGTTCCGCAAAGAGCCTAACCTTGACTGGCTCGATGGCCCTGGGGAGCGGCTGGCGGTGGTGGAGGCCGCCGACGCGATTCTCCGGACGCGAGGGGTGACTGGTTGATGTCACAGGCACGCGACGTCAAGGGACCGCCGGCCGGACGAGGGGCATCCCCGTCACCGAACATCCAGGACATGTTCCTCAACCACGCGCGGCGGGAGAAGCTTCCGGTCGTCGTCCGCCTGATGGACGGCGCCGATCTCGAGGGGCGCATCAAGAACTTCGATCGCTTCGCTCTCATCGTCGAGCACCAGGGCGCCGACCTGATGATCTTCAAGCACGCCATCGCGTCCATCCGGTCGTCGCACACCATCGTCAACTACTACGCCTCGCGCGAGTCGTAGTCCGTGACGCCTCCCGCAGCCGGTCCGGGCGGCGCGATCACCCGCGCCATCGTCATCGTCCTCGACAGCGTGGGCATCGGCGCGCTGCCTGACGCCGCGCGATACGGCGACGAGGGCAGCGACACGCTCGGCAACACCGCGCGCGCCGTCCCGCTCTCGCTGCCCCATCTCGCTTCGCTCGGTCTGGGCGCGCTCGTCGATGCCCCGGGCATCCCGCGTGTCGCCTCCCCGGGAGGATGCTTCGCGAAGCTCGCCGAGGCGTCGGCCGGCAAGGACTCGGTCACCGGGCACTGGGAGCTGATGGGCATCGTGCTCGACGAGCCGTTTCCGCTCTATCCGGATGGGTTTCCGGCCGGGATCATGGACGAGTTCGAGCGCCGCATCGGCCGCGGCACGCTCGGCAACAAGGCGGCCTCCGGAACGGTGATCATCGACGAACTCGGCGAAGAGCACCTGCGCACGGGGCGGCCCATCGTCTACACGTCGGCCGACAGCGTGTTCCAGATCGCCGCGCACGAGGACGTCATCCCGCTGCCCGAGCTCTACCGGATGTGCGAGATCGCCTTCGACATCGTGTCGGTGCGCCACGGGGTGGGGCGGGTGATCGCGCGGCCGTTCGTCGGCGTGCCGGGCCACTTCCGGCGCACCTCGAACCGCCACGATTTCGCGCGGACGCCCATCGGCGACACGCTGCTCGATCGCCTGTCGGCCGCCGCGGTTCCTGTGGTCGCCATCGGCAAGATCCGCGACCTGTTCGCCGGACGCGGCATCCGGCGCGCCACGCCCACCACGAGCGATGCCCACGGGATCGCCGTCCTGCTCGACGAGATGGCGCAGACCCCGTCCGGGCTCATCTTCGTGAACCTCGTCGATTTCGACGTCCAGTACGGTCACCGCAACGATCCGGCCGGGTACGCGGCGAACCTCGAGCGCTTCGACCGCGCGCTGCCGGCGGTGCTCGCGGCGCTGCGGCCCACCGACCTGCTGGCCATCACCGCCGACCACGGCAACGATCCGACCACGCCGAGCACCGATCACTCGCGCGAGTACGTGCCGCTGCTGCTGGTCGGCGCGGCCGTGGCCGCGGGTCGCGATCTGGGCGTCAGGTCGACGTTTGCCGACCTGGGCCAGACGCTGGCCGACCTGTTTGGCGTCACGCCGCTCGCCCACGGGACCAGCTTCCTGCAGGAGTTGCGGGCATGACCGCCGGCCCGGCCGGCGCGGGCGCCCGCTGCCGGGCCGTGGTCTGACGCGGGGAGCCGGGGATCATCCATGCCGTCCATCCGTGAAGAACTCGAGGCGCTGGAAGTCCGCTGGCTGGCGCCGCAGGCCGCGCTGGCCGCGCGCACGCGCGGGCGCCTGCGCCCCGAGCCCGAGGATCCCATTCGCCCCGCGTTCCACCGCGATCGCGACCGTATCCTCCACTGCAAGGCGTTCCGGCGCCTGAAGCACAAGACGCAGGTGTTCTTCTCGCCCGAGGGGGATCACTACCGCACGCGGCTCACCCACACGCTCGAGGTCTCGCAGATCGCGCGGACCATCGCCAAGGTCCTGCGGCTGCACGAGGAGCTCACCGAGGCGATCGCGCTCGGGCACGACCTGGGGCACACGCCATTCGGCCACGCGGGCGAGCGCGTGCTCGGCCAGTTGGCCCCCGGGGGATTCAACCACTGCGAGCAGAGCCTGCGGGTGGTGGATCGGCTCGAGAACGACGGGCGCGGCCTCAACCTCACCTTCGAGGTGCGCGACGGCATTGCCCACCACTCCAAGGGAAAGCACGGGCTGCCCGTGGGCGCGCCGCCTGAACGGCGTGCCGCCACGATCGAGGGCCAGATCGCGCGCGTGGCCGACATCATCGCCTACGTCAACCACGACACCGACGATGCGATGCGGGCGGGCATCCTGAGGGCCGAGCAGTTGCCGGCCGGCGCCGTGCGCGTGCTGGGCAGGACCACGTCGGCGCGCATCGGGCGCATGGTGGCCGACGTCGTGCGCCAGACGCTGGCGGGCGGGCTGGTCGAGATCGGCATGAGCGACGAGGTGCTGGCCGCCACCCTCGAGCTGCGCGGGTTCCTGTTCAGGACGGTCTACGAGAACCCGGTGGCGACGGCCGAGTTCTCGAAGGCGGAAGGTGTGCTGGGCGGCCTGTGGGAGAAGGTGAGGGCGCGGCCCGCCGAGTTCCTGGACCTCGCCACGGTCGAGAGCGAAGGGCTCGACGTCGCCACGCGCGACTTCCTGGCCGGCATGACCGATCGCTTTGCCGTCCGGCTCTACGAGCAACTGTTCGTGCCCACCCCCTGGGTGGAGATCCCGGCTCGGGAGTAGGCTGCGCCTGGTCTCGCGGCGCGAGGGTGCGGGGCGCGGGGGCGCGGCAACCGGGAGCCTCCGGACGAGGGCCGTGCTATACTCGCAAGTTCGTGCGCGGCGCGAAAGCGCTGGCAGGACACAGCGTCATGCACCTCGACCTCAGCCGGTTGTCGGCCGATACCGTGCACCTCCAGCGGGACTACCCTGCGGAGGCGTTCGCCGGATCTGCCGAGGACTATCGGGTCACGGGACCGGTGCGGCTCGAGTTCGACATCAGCCGATCGGAGGATCGCTACCGCCTTGCGGGGCGTGTCTCGGCGGCGCTCGAACTGACGTGCAGCCGTTGCGCCGAGCCGTTCTCCTGGCCGGTGGAGGCGACCTTCGACCTGCAGTACCTCCCGCAGGCCGACAACGTCGGCGAGGGCGAACTCGAGGTGGCCGAAGAAGATCTGGGCGTCGCCTTCTACGAGGCGAACACCATCGATCTCGGCCAGTTGATGCGCGAGCAGTTCTACCTGGCGTTGCCGATGAAGCCGCTGTGCGGGCCCGAGTGCCGGGGGCTGTGCCCGCAGTGCGGGGCCAACCGCAACAGGGGCGAGTGCGGCTGCCAGGTGCAGTGGGAGGATCCGCGGCTGGCGCCCCTGCGCCGGCTGCTCGAGCGCCGGTCTTCCGGCAAGCAGTGAGGCTGTCCGGCGCGCGCCGGCCGGCCACGCAGTGGACGAGTCACCATGCCGAATCCGAAACGACGACACTCGAAGACCCGCACCGCCAAGCGCCGCACGCACGACACGCTCAAGGCGGCCGGGACCGGTCCGTGCCCGCAGTGCCACGAGCCGAAGCTGCCGCACGTGGTGTGCCCGACCTGTGGCTACTATCGTGGCCGGCAGGTCCGGGCGGTCCCTGAGGAGTAGCGAGCCGACGCGGGCCGTGGCCGCCGCGGCCGAGGGCGGTCCGCGGCCGCCCGGCGCCGGCGCGACGGTGCCCTGGCCGAACGCCCGCCGCGGGCGGTCCCGGTCGCCAGGCAGTCGTCCAGCATCGTCCCGGCGTTCGCGCGCGGAGCGCCGGACGCCAGGTCACCCGGTTGTCTTTCCACTCATCGACATGATTGCGTTCGTGTTCCCGGGCCAGGGGGCCCAGAAGGTTGGCATGGGCAGGGCGCTCGCCGAGCACTCGCCCATCTGCCGCGACACGTTCGCCGAGGCCGACGAGGCGCTCGGCGAGTCGCTCAGCCGGATCATCTTCGAGGGGCCCGACGATCGGCTCCTCCTCACCGAGAACGCCCAGCCTGCCATCCTCACGGTCAGCGTGGCGGCCTGCCGGCTGCTGGCCAGCCGTGGCCTGCGGCCCGATCTGCTGGCTGGCCACAGCCTGGGAGAGTATGCCGCCCACGTCGCGGCCGGCACGCTCACCTTTGCCGACGCACTGCGGATTGTGCGCCGGCGCGGGCGGTACATGCAGGAAGCGGTGCCGGTTGGCACTGGCGCGATGGCCGCCATCCTCGGCCTCGACCTCGAGCAGGTGGAGCAGGCGTGCGCCGAGGCGGCCGAAGGGCAGGTGGTGAGTCCGGCCAACATCAACGACCCGGTGCAGGTGGTCATCGCGGGCCACGCCGAGGCGGTGACGCGGGCGGGCCAGCGGGCGCGGGCGCTCGGCGCGCGGAAGGTGGTGCCGCTGCACGTGAGCGCGCCGTTCCATTGCGCGCTGATGGCCCCGGCCGAGGCGCGCCTGGCCCCGGATCTGCGCGCGCTGGCGGCGGCCGACCCGGTCGTCCCTGTCGTCGCCAACGTCGATGCCGCCATCAAGCGGACGGCCTCAGCCTCCGTCGAGGCGCTGATCGCGCAGGTGTCACGGCCGGTGCGCTGGCTCGACGTGGTGCGGCAGCTTGCGTCCTCCGGCGTTCGCACATATGTTGAAGCCGGGCCGGGGACGGTGCTCTCCGGGCTCATCCACCGCATCCATGGCGAGGCCACGGTCCTTAACACGGAGCGGCATCTCGGCTCGCAGGCGCTGGAGGCGCTGTCGGCCACATCGTGACCCTCGACCTGTCGGGCCGTGTGGCCCTGGTTACCGGCGCCTCACGCGGGATCGGCCGCGCGGTGGCCGACACGCTGGCCCTGGCCGGCGCCGTCGTCGTGGCCGCGGCGCGCGGCGATCACGCGAGCGGCACGGCTGCCGCCATCGCCGATCGGGGCGGGCGCGCCGAGGCGGTCACCCTCGACGTCGGCGATGCCGCCTCGGTGCACGCGGCCGTGGACGGCGTGCTGCAGCGGCACGGGCGCCTCGACATCCTCGTGGCCAACGCCGGCATCACCCGCGACCAGCTGCTCATGCGCATGAAGCCCGGCGACTGGGACGCGGTGATCGGCACCAACCTCACCGGCACGTTCCTCTGCGCGCAGGCGGCGCTGCGCCCCATGCTGAAGCAGCGCGGGGGACGCATCGTCTGCGTGACGTCGGTCGTCGGGCAGATGGGCAATGCCGGACAGACCAACTACGCCGCCTCGAAGGCGGGCATCATCGGCTTCGTCAAGGCGATGGCGCGCGAGGTCGCCAGCCGCGCCATCACGGTGAACGCCGTCGCGCCGGGGCTGATCGACACCGACATGACCCAGGCCGTGAGCGAGGTCGCCCGCGAGCAGTGGGCCAGCAGCATACCGCTGGGGCGGCTCGGGACCCCGGCCGACGTCGCCTCGGCGGTCTGTTTCCTGGCGTCAGACGCGGCGTCGTATATTACCGGGCACGTCCTGGCCGTCAACGGCGGGATGTACACCTAGGACCTGTGTGGAGGCACCCATGAGCGTTGCGGAAAAGGTGAAGAGCATCATCGTCGAGAACCTCGGTGTGGACGAGGAAGAGGTGACCGCCGAGGCGTCGTTCGTCGAGGATCTGGGCGCCGATTCGCTCGACGTCGTGGAACTCGTGATGGCCTTCGAGGAGCAGTTCGGCATCGAGATCCCGGACGAGGACGCCGAGAAGATCACGCGCGTGAAGGAAGCCGTCGAGTACATCGAGGCCCACGCCAAGGCGAAGAAGTAGACGGCCTCTCCTCGCACACACCATCAGCAGACGGAGGTCGGGTGAGCAGGCGCGTCGTCGTCACCGGCATCGGGCTGGTGTCCTCGCTCGGGGTGGGCACCGCGCCGACCTGGCAGGGCCTCTGCGAGGGCCGCAGCGGGATCGGCACCATCACGCACTTCGACCCGGCGCAGTTCGCATCGCGCATCGCGGGTGAGGTGAAGGGGTTCGATCCGCTGCAGTTCCTCGAGAAGAAGGAGGTCAGGAAGGTCGACGTCTTCATCCAGTTCGCGCTGGCCGCGTCGCAGTTCGCCGTCGACGCGGCGGCGTTGAAGGTCGACGCCGGCAACGCGACGCGGGTGGGGGTGCTCATCGCATCGGGGATCGGCGGGTTCAGCACGATCGAGCGCGAGCACCGCGCCCTGCTCGAGGGCGGCCCTCGCCGCATCTCGCCGTTCTTCATCCCGGCGTCGATCATCAACCTCGCCGCCGGGCACGTGTCGATCCGCTTCGGCGCGCGTGGCCCCAACTCGGCCACCTGCACGGCCTGCTCGGCCTCGGCCCACGCCATCGGCGACGCTTTCGAGATCATCCGGCGCGGCGATGCCGACGCGATGATCGCCGGCGGATCCGAGGCGGCCATCACGCCCATGGGCGTGGGCGGGTTCGCGGCGATGCGCGCGCTGTCGACCCGCAACGACGAGCCGGCGCGCGCCAGCCGGCCCTTCGATCGCGACCGTGACGGGTTCGTGATCGGCGAGGGCGCCGGCGTGCTGGTGATCGAGGCGCTCGAGTTCGCCGAGCGGCGTCACGCACCGATCCTCGCCGAGATCGTCGGCTACGGCATGACCTCGGACGCCTATCACATCACCGCGCAGCCCGAGGACGCCGACGGGGCCGTCCGCTGCATGCAGATGGCGCTGCGCAAGGCCGGCGTCGCACCGGAGGCCGTCGGCTACATCAACGCCCACGGCACCTCGACGCCGATCAACGACCCCACCGAGACGCTCGCCATCAAGCGCTGCTTCGGCGAGCACGCGTCGCGGCTGGCGATCTCCTCCACGAAGTCGATGACCGGGCACCTGCTCGGCGCCGCCGGCGGCCTCGAGGCCGGCGTGTCGGTGCTGGCGCTGCGGCACCAGATGGCGCCGCCGACGGCCAACCTCGACAACCCCGATCCGGCCTGCGATCTCGATTACGTGCCGCACGAGGCGCGGCCGCTGGCCATCGAGTACGCCCTGTCGAACTCGTTCGGCTTCGGCGGGACCAACGCGTCGCTGCTCTTCAAGCGCTACGCGTAGGCGGCCGGCGCCCGTCCCGGGGCCGGCTGGAGCCTGTCCGCGTGCTTTGGGGTAGAATGCCGCGGTGCGGCAGCCTCCCGCTGTCCGGGCGCACCCGCGCGGGCGCGCCCACTTCTTCCAAGGGGACGCCGATGAAAACCGCAGTCTGCGTCAAGCAGGTGGTCACTCGCGAGTGGCCGTTGCGACCGAACGACAGCAAGACGTGGATCCGTGACCAGGACGCCACCTACGAGATGAACGAGCCCGACGCCTACGCGTTGGAGGAGGCGCTCCGGCTGAAGGAGAAGCACGGCGGCGAGGTGATCGTCGTGTCGGCCGGCCCCGCTCGCGTGCAGCAGGTGCTGCGCGAGGCGCTGGCCCGCGGCGCCGATCGCGCCATCCACGTGGAGGGCGACGCGCTGGCCTACGCCGACGCCTTCGCCGTGGCCGAGGCCCTCCGGGCGGCCATCGCGCCCGAGGGCGTCGATCTCGTGCTCACGGGCCTGCAGTCCGACGACCAGGGGTTCGCGCAGGTCGGCGTGGTGCTGGCCGAGAAGCTCGGCATGCCGCACGCCACCATCATCATGGAGGTGGAGGCCGGCGCGGGCTCGCTGCGCGTCAAGCGCGAACTGGAGGGGCAGTTCTTCCAGTGGGTGCGCATGCCGACGCCGGCCGTGCTCACCATCCAGAGCGGCATCAACACCCTGCGTTACGCCACGCTGAAGGGGATCATGGCCGCCAAGAAGAAGGAGATCAAGCGGCTGGATCCTCCCGCTGGCGCGAGGTCGCGCCAGCGCATCGTGAACCTCTACCTTCCCGAGAAGAGCAAGCAGACGCGCATGATTCCGGGCGCGCCCGCCGAGGCGGCGAAGGAACTGGTGCGGGTGCTGCGCGAGGAGGCCCGCGTCTTCTAGACCCCAGACGCTAGTGCCGGGACGCGCCGCCACGCGTGGCCGCGCCCCTGGAGTCGAGGACCCCATGATCCTGGTCATCACCGAACAGAAGGACGGGCAGATCAACCGCGCGAGCTGGGAGCCGATCGTGGCCGCGCAGAAACTCGGGCAGCCGGTGAAGGTGGCCGTGCCCGGCGCCGACACCGCCAGCGTCGCCGCGGAGCTGGCCGGCGCGCAGGTGGCGGAGGTCGTGCGGCTGGAAGCGCCTGAACTCGCCAGCTACACCGCCGATGCGTACACGACCGCCCTGGCGGCCCTGGTGGCCGCCGAGGCGCCCGACTTCGTCTTCATCCCGCACACCTACCAGGCGCGTGATTACGCGCCGAAGCTCGCGGCGCGGCTCGATCGCGCCATCGTGACCGACTGTGTCGCCGTGAAGCCATACGAGGGCGGCTTCGCGTTCGCACGCCCCGTGTTCCAGGCCAAGCTCTACGCCGACGTCGTGCTCGAGGGGCCGGCGCCGCACCTGGTGACCTTCCAGGCCGGCAGCCAGAAGATCGACGACCTCGCCAGAGGCGCCGCCCCCGCGCCGGTACGCGTGGTGGCCGCCCAGACCGGCGCCGTGCGGCAGCAGCCCGAGGCGCCGTTCCGGGAGGCCCGGCAGGCCGTAGACCTCACGCAGGCCGAGCGCATCGTCTCGGTGGGCCGCGGCATCAAGGCGCCGGAGAACATCGATCTGGCCAGGCAGCTGGCCGAGGCGCTGCAGGCCGAGCTCGCCGCGTCGCGGCCGATTTGCGATGCCGGCTGGCTGCCGATGGAGCGGCAGGTGGGCAGCTCGGGCCAGACCGTGGCCCCCAGGCTCTATCTCGCGCTGGGGATTTCCGGCGCCATCCAGCACGTGGTCGGCATGAAGGGCGCACGCACCATCGTCGCCATCAACAAGGACGCCGAGGCCCCGATCTTCGAGGTGGCCGATTATGGCATCGCGGGTGACCTGTTCGATGTCGTCCCGGCGATGATCGCGGCGCTGAAGGAGTAGGCTGACGGGCGGCGCGCTCGCCGCGCCGCCGCCGGCCCGCGGCACAGGAGCCGATCATGTCCGCGATAGAGATTGCCGTCTTCTGGGTCGTCTTCCTCGGGTTCGTTGGCTGGTTCGCCGCGCAGATGCGCACGCGGCGGCGCCTGGTGATGGCCGGCGCCGACAACTTCTCGATCGACGACGTGCCCGCGCGCGTGCGGCGCTTCGTCTCCGAGGTGGTGTTCCAGTCGCGGGTGATCCGCGCCAAGCCGTGGGTGGGCTTCGCGCACCTGTTCGTCTTCTGGGGCTTCTGCGCCTTCGCCCTTTACACCAGCGTCCAGTTCCTGCGCGGCCTGGGCATCGCCGATCTCAGCGGAACCCGGTGGTTCGGCTGGTACCAGGCCGCGCTGACGCCCTTCTGCGTGGCCGTGCTCGCCGGCATCATCTTCCTGCTGATCCGGCGGGGCATCGTGCGGCCCAGGGCCCTCGGCGACCACGTGTCGAAGGAGTCGATCCTCATCGGTTTCTTCATCGCGGCGCTGATGATCACCTACCTGCTCGAGTACCTGCACTTCGGCCGGCAGGCCGGGCCGGGCCTCGGCGAGCGTGTGAACTGGTGGATTCACATGCTCCTCATCCTGTCGTTCCTCGGGCTGATTCCCGACTCGAAGCACCTGCACCTGGTGATCTCGCCGGTCACGGTGTTCCTCAGGTCGCTGCGGCTGCAGACGGTGCCCAACCTCGACTTCGAGAAGGAGGAACTGGGCTTCGAGACGGTGAAGGACCTGCCGCGCAAGGTGCGGCTCGACGCCTTCACGTGCGTGGAGTGCGGCCGCTGTCAGGAGAACTGCCCGGCGTTTGCGACCGGCAAGCGGCTCAACCCGAAGAAGCTCGTCCTGCAGAACGAGGAGGCCCTGCTCGCCGGGGCGCTCGACCGGAAGCTCGTCGAGATCTACGACGAGAACGTGCTGTGGCAGTGCACCACCTGCGGCGCCTGCGAGCAGGCCTGTCCGGTGGGCGTCGAGCACACGCCGCTGATCGTTGGCGCGCGCCGCGGGCTCACCTCCAACGGGCTGGCCGCCGAGTACCTCACCGGCACCTTCAACCACCTCGAGCGGCGCGGCAACATCTGGGGCCTGCTCTACGATCAGCGGCAGAAGTTCGTGCAGGGCGCGGAGCTCGAGATCTTCGACGCCAGCCGGCACGAGTATCTCGTCTGGCTGGGCTGCGCCGGCGCCTTCGAGGCCGACTTCCAGAAGTCGCTGCGCGCGCTCTTCGACATCCTGCGCGCCCGCGGTGTCACCTTCGGCGTGCTCGCCAGGGAGCGGTGCACCGGCGACGTCGCCAAGCGCACCGGCAACGAGCTGCTGTTCCAGGAGCTGGCGCAGCAGAACATCGCGGAGTTCACCGAGGCGAAGGCGACGAAGATCGTCACCTCGTGCCCGCATTGCCTGAAGACGATCGGGCACGACTACCAGAACTTCGGCTTCCACGCCGAGGTGGTGCACTCGGCCACGCTGGTCGAACGCCTGACGCGAGGCATGTCGATGCCGGGCGCCGACACGGTGACCTATCACGATCCCTGTTATCTGGGCCGCTACGCCGACACGCACGAGGAACCGCGCGAGCTGCTGGGGCGTTTCGGCGCGCGGGTGGCCGAGCCGGTGCGCACACGCGACAACCCATTCTGCTGCGGGGCCGGCGGCGGCCTGCTCTTCGAGGAGCACGAGTCGGGCAAGCGCATCAGCCAGGAGCGCTTCGAGCAGCTGCAGGCCACGGGCGCTCGCACGGTCGTCATGGCCTGCCCGTTCTGCTCGATCATGCTCAAGGGCGCGCAGGCCAGCGCCAACGCCGACCTCGAGATGACCGACCTGATGTCCTACGTCGACGCCAGGATGAAGGCCGCGTCACACGCGACGCCGCCGGCCGGGCCTGCCTCCGCCTCGTGAGCGATCTCGCGCGCTGGGACGAGTCGCCGCTGAAGCGCTGGCAGGCCGCCGCGATCGCGGCGATCCTCACCCCGGCGATTCGCCTCCTGTCGCGAACGTGGCGCTTCGAGGTGACGGGGGAGGAGCACCTGGCGGCCCTCGACGGCGAGCACCGCCCGCACGTCATCGCCTTCTGGCACGGTCGCATCCTGCCCGGGATGATCCACTTCAGCGGCCGCGACATCGTCGTGATCACCAGCGAGAACTTCGATGGCGAATGGATCGCGCGCATCATCGGGCGGTTCGGCTTCCGCACGGCGCGCGGGTCGTCCTCGCGTGGAGGTGTGAAGGCGCTGGTGCGGCTCCGGCAGGAGATGGCCGCCGGCCGTTCGGCGGCGTTCACCCTCGACGGCCCACGTGGTCCTCGGCACGTCGCGCAGCCGGGCGCGGTGTGGCTCGCGCGCGCCACGGGCCACCCGATCCTGCCGTTCCACGCGGAGGCCGATCGGCACTGGACGCTGGCGAGCTGGGACCTCACGCAGATTCCCAAGCCGTTTGCCCGCATCGCCCTGCGCATCGATCGGCCGCTGTACGTCGCGTCGGACCGCGATGTCGAGGACGCCCTGGCCGAACTGCAGGCGCGGCTCCAACGGCTCGTGGCGGCACTCGGCGGCGAGCGGTCAGATCGGCCCGGGCCGGCGCCGCCCGCGCGATCCGGCTGACGCCGCGTTCCGGCCGCGCTCGGCCCAACCCGGCGCCAGCGTGTATCCTTGCCGGTGTGCCGCTCAGGATCATCGCCTCGCCTCGGTTCGCGGGCCACGTCAACCCGCCCGGACATCCGGAGAGCGTCGAGCGCGCCGGGGTGTTCGACGCCGTGGCCGCGCGGTGGACGGCGCGCGGTGGCGCGGTCGTCGAACCGCGTCCGGCCACCCCGGAGGAGTTGTCACGCGTTCACGCGGCGCATTACGTGGACGGCGTGATGGCGCTGGCGGGACGAGCCGTGGCCCTCGATGCCGACACCTACACGTCAGCGGGATCGGCCGAGGCCGCGCAACTCGCGGCCGGCGCCGCCTGCGTGGCCGTCGAGCGGGCGATGGCCGATCCAGGGCCTGTTCTGGCGCTGGTCAGGCCGCCGGGACACCACGCCGAGCGCGACAAGGCGATGGGCTTCTGTCTCTTGAACAACGCCGCCGTCGCGGCGGCGCACGCCCGGGCCCTGGGCGCGGCCCGGGTCGCGGTCCTCGACATCGACGTGCACCACGGGAACGGGACGCAATGGATGTTCTACGGCGACCCCACGGTGCTCTACGTGTCGCTGCACCAGTTCCCGTATTACCCCGGGACCGGCGCCGCCAGTGAAATCGGCCGCGGCCCGGGGGCGGGCTTCACCGTGAACGTGCCGCTCGAGGCCGGCGCCACCGACGCCGACTACGATCTCGCGCTCCGCGAGGCCGTGTTGCCGGTGCTCGACCGCCAGGCGCCCGACGTGCTCGTCGTGTCGGCCGGGTTCGACGCGCACCAGCGCGACCCCCTCGCCTCGATGCGCGTCTCCACCGAGGGCTACGCGACGATGATCGCCAGGCTCCACGCATTCGCCGCACGGCGCTGCGGGGGACGCCTGGTGGCGCTCACCGAGGGCGGCTACGATCTGCAGGCGCTCTCCGACTGCCTGGACGCCACCGTCTCGACGCTCGCGACCGCCGCGATCGATCCGCCCGCGGTGCGCGGCGACAGCGTCCGCGCCCGTGAGGCGCTCGAGGCGGTGCGGCGCGCGCAGCAGCCCTACTGGCCCGGCCTGTAGCCGGCCGGCGCCCGGCAGCCCCAGGCCGGGGCGCGCCCTCGTCCCGGCCGCGCGCCGGCGCCTACTTCGTTTCCCAGCTCACGTTGCCGGTGTCATCGGTGACGTGGACGACGACGGTCACCTCCTGGCCCTCCCCGCCCGTGGCCCGGCACTCGAACGTGTCGCCCGCCTTCGTGGCGCGCCACCGTTCGCCGCACGTCACCAGCGCGTCGAGGCTCGCCTGTTCCGCCAGGCCCTGCCGCACCGACGCCTCGACCTTGGAGAGATCCAGCAGGCCCTCCGTCTTGGCCACTTCCCAGGCGATGTTGCCGTCGGCGTCCTTCTGGGTCACCCGCACCGTGAGGCGGCCTCCGGCGCCCGGCGTGGCGATGCACTCGAACGTGTCGCCCGCCTTGATCTCCCGCGAGTCGGGGCACTTCACCGACGCGATGGCCATCGTGAGCTGACTCGTCAGCCCCTCGCTGATGGCTTTCGAGGTGCTCTCCATGTTCAGGGACCGGGTGCAGCCGGCCGGTGCGAGCAGTGCCGCGAGCCCGATGACCAGCGACGCGCGGCGAATGAACGACGAGAAGGGGAGAGGGAATGCCATGGACAGGGCTCCTTGCGTGGAGGTGGTGCCAGCCGCGACGCCTCGCGTCACGACGCACCGAGGGTGTAGGAGAGCAGCACCCAGCGGCCGTTCTCCTCCACGAGGGAGAACGACACCGGGACGGTGGTTCCGGCCTTGAGGGTCGCCGTCCCCTCGAGCCTGGTGACGCCGCCCTCGATCGAGCGGCTCGAGAAGCTGGTGCTGGTCACGGCAAACAGCGACGGCCGGGCGTTGACCGCCGCCGTGAAGGCCTCGATCGGCTGGGCCTCCTTGAGCGGCACCGAGAAGTGGCCGTGCGCCCTGGCGTAATCGCCGGCCGCGGCGGCGTCGAGGAAGTCGCTGACGACGCGCTCGGGCTCGGCGGTCAGGCGTCCGACCACGAGGAACGTGACGGCGACGAAGGCCGCCACGAGCAGCAGCAGCCCGCCGCAACCGATGCCGATGTACTTCAGCCAGGGGCGCTGTGCCATGCGACGACCTGCTCGGAGCCGATCCACCCGACGACCGTTCGATCGCCGGACGAAGCCTCGGGGTGGACGGTGACCGCTGCCATCTTACGCGAAGTGGGGCGCCGTCGCGCGGCGCGCCGAGTGCGGGGGTGCGGGCGGTGGGCGGGAGGGAGGGCATGAGGGCATGCCGGCCGCCGGGCCGCCGGGCGGGCTACGCTATAATTCCCAATTCGTCGCGGCGCGTGCTCGCCGCGTGTCAATCACGACAACCTTCGTCACGCGCGTCCTCGTCATCCCGTGGCCGATTACCTTCCGCAGCAGATCGAGCAGAAGTGGCAGCAGCAGTGGGCCGAGACCGGCGCCTTCGAGGTGACCGAGGACCGGTCGCGCCCGAAGTTCTACTGCCTGGAGATGTTCGCCTACCCCTCGGGCCACGCCCACGTGGGGCACGTCCGCAACTACATCATCGGCGACATCGTCGCGCGCCTGAAGCGGATGCAGGGCTTCAACGTGCTGCACCCGTTCGGGTGGGACGCCTTCGGCCTGCCGGCCGAGAACGCGGCGATCAAGAACAGGCTGCATCCCGAGGCCTGGACGCTCGAGAACATCGCCTACATGAAGGGCCAGCTCCAGCGCCTCGGGATCAGCTATGCGTGGGGGCGCGAGCTGGCGACCTGCCTGCCCGAGTACTACCACTGGAACCAGTGGCTGTTCGTGCGGATGTACGAGCGGGGCCTGGCCTACCGGCGGCGGTCCTCGGTGAACTGGTGCCCGAGCTGCCAGACCGTGCTCGCCAACGAGCAGGTGGTGGACGGCGGCTGCTGGCGGTGCGGCACCAGTGTGATCCACCGCGACCTCGAGCAGTGGTTCTTCCGCATCACCGACTACGCCAACGAGCTGCTCTCGGCCGCCGACGGGCTCACCGACTGGCCCGAGAAGGTGCTGACGATGCAGCGGAACTGGATCGGGCGATCGGAAGGCGCCCGGATCACCTTCCCGCTGCCGGCCGGCGATCGCGCCGGCGAGAGCGCCGGTCCGGCGTGGGCGGGCGCGCCTGGCGGCGTGGAGGTGTTCACCACGCGCATCGACACCATCTTCGGCGCCACCTTCGTGCTGCTCGCGCCCGAGCATGCGCTGGTCGAGCGCTTCGTCGCGCAGGCGTCCGACCCGGGCACCCTGCGGGCGCAACTGGAGCGCTTCAGGCGGCAGGATCGGCTGGCGCGCCTCTCGGGCGAGGTCGAGAAGGAAGGCTTCGACACCGGCCGCACCGTGATCAACCCGTTCACGCGGCAGCCGGTGCCCGTGTGGGTGGCCAACTTCGTGCTCGGCGAATACGGCACCGGCGCCGTGATGGGCGTGCCGGCACACGACGAGCGCGACTTCGAGTTCGCGCGCAAGTACGGCCTGCGGGTGAAGGCCGTCGTCCAGCCGGCGGATGGACCCGCGCTCGACGGCGACGCGATGGCGGCGGCCTTCGTCGAGGACGGGACGCTCGCCGACTCGGGCGAGTTCAGCGGCCTGCCGTCGCGCGAGGCGTGGCAGCGGATGACGCGCCACGCCGAGTCGCAGGGCCTCGGCACGCGCACCGTGCAGTTCCGGCTGAAGGACTGGGGCATCTCACGGCAGCGTTACTGGGGCACGCCGATCCCGATGATCCACTGCGCGGCCTGCGGCATCGTCCCGGTGCCCGACCGCGACCTGCCGGTGGTGCTGCCGAAGGTCGTGGAGTTCTCGGGCCGCGGCGACTCGCCGCTCGCGCAGATCCCTGAGTTCGTGAACGTGACGTGCCCGGCGTGCGGGGGCGCCGCGCGGCGCGAAACCGACACGATGGACACCTTCGTCGATTCGTCCTGGTACTTCTACCGCTTCTGCGACGCGCACAACGACGCCGCGCCGTTCGATCCCGCCCGGGTAGGCTACTGGGCGCCGGTCGACTTCTACAGCGGCGGCGTGGAGCACGCCATCCTGCACCTGATCTACTCGCGCTTCTTCGCGCGCGTGTTCCGCGATCTCGACATGGTGGAGCACGACGAGCCGTTCGCGCGCCTGCTCACCCAGGGCATGGTGCTCAAGGACGGCCACGTCATGTCGAAGTCGAAGGGCAACGTCGTCGACCCCGACGACATGATCCGCAAGTACGGCGCGGACGCCCTGCGGCTGTACGTGATGTTCGTCGCGCCGCCCGAGAAGGAGGTGGAGTGGACCGACGCGGGGCTCGAGGGCAGCGCGCGGTTCCTGTCGCGCGTGTGGCGGTTCGTGGAGCCGCTGTGCCCGACGCTGCGCGGTGCGCCCGCCTCGGCCGCCGGGCTCGACCTGACGACCGCCGAGCGCGCCCTGCGGCGCAAGACGCATCAGACCATCCAGAAGGTGACCGGCGATCTCTACCCGCGCGTCCACCTGAACACCGCGATCTCGGCCCTCATGGAGCTCGTCAACGAGCTCTATGCCTTCGGCGAGCAGGGCGGGCTGCTCAGGAGCGGCCGGCGCGCCGGCGAAGGCACCACCGGCATCGAGCAGGTCGAGACGTGCGCGGTCCTGCGCGAGGCCTGCGAGGCCCTCGTGCTGATGCTGTCTCTGTTCTGTCCCCATTTCTGCGAGGAACTGTGGCAGGCGCTGGGGCACGACGGCGGCCTGGCGGCGGCGCGGTGGCCCGTGGCCGACGAGGCCGCGGCCCGGGCCGACGAGGTGGAGTACGCCGTGCAGGTGAACGGCAAGGTGCGGGCGCGGCTGACGGTCGTCGCCGATGCCGCTGACCAGGAGATCGAGGCCGCCGCGCGCGCACACCCCCAGGTGCAGGCCCACATCGCGGGCAGGACCGTCCGCAAGGTGGTGATCGTCCGCGGGCGCCTCGTGGGCATCGTGGCGAACTAGGGCAGCCGGAGACGGAGCCTTCAAGTGACACCCCCGACATCCAGACGCCCGTGGGGCGCCGTCGTCGTCGCGCTGGTCCTGTCGGCGCTCACCGGGTGCGGATACGCGCTTGCGGGCCGCGGATCGTTCCTGCCCGAACACATCCGCACCATCGGCGTGCCGCTGCTGGTGAACAACACCACCGCCTTCGACGTGGAGCAATCGCTGACGCTGCGCGTGCGCGAGGCGTTCATCTCGCGCGGACGCTACAAGGTGGTGCCCGATTCCACCGATGCCGACGCGCTGCTCACTGGCGAGATCCTGTCGATCAACGCCAGCCCGAGCGGCTTCGACGACCAGCAGCGCGCCACCCGCTACGTGGTGCTGATGGTCGTGAGGATGGAGTTCCGCGATCTGCGCCAGGATCGGATCCTGTGGCAGAACGCCGCGCTCACCTTCCGCGAGGAATACGATCTCGCCACGGCCGCCGGTGGCGCGTCGCTGGGCGATGTCGGCACCTTCTTCGGCTCGGGCAGCAACGCGCTCGAGCGCATGTCCACCGACTTCGCGAAGACGGTCGTCTCATCCATCCTCGAGGCGTTCTGACATGGCGCGACCTGCCTGTGGCTGGCCGGCGCCGGGCTCTCTGGTCCCTGGTCTCCCGCCGGCAGATCGCGGCCGGCCCGGACGTCGCTGACACGGCGCCGCCGAGTTCATGCCCACCGTCGACCAGCAGCACGTGCGCCACGCTCTCGGGACGGACCGCGCGGCGCCGCTCTATCTGCTCGTGGGCGATGACGCGTCCGGGAAGGCGCCGCTGGTGAAGGCCTTCGAGGAGAGCGTCGACGCCGGCCTGCGCCCCTTCAACTTCGACCGGTTCTATGCCGACGAAGCCGCCACCCGGGTGGTGGACATCGTCGCGGCGGCGCGCACGCTGCCGATGATGGCCCCGCGTCGCGTCGTGGTGGTGCTGCGCGCCGAGGCGCTGTTCAGGTCGCGGGCCCGCGGTGAGGACGAGGCCGGCGACGAGTCGACCGCGCTCAAGGCCCTCGAGGAGTACGTGGCATCACCGTCGCCCGAGACGAGCCTCGTGTTCGTCGCCAGCGACGTCAACCGCACGCTGCGCCTGACGAAGCTCCTGCTCAAGCAGGCCGACGTCGTGGAGTTCTGGGGCCTCAAGGCCGACCGCGAGGCGCGCGGCGCGGGCGCGGTGAAGGACGCGCTGGTCCGTGGGGCGGTCTTCGTCGCCGAGACGCTCCAGGAGGCGGGGCTGGCGATCGACAAACCCGCCATCGGGGCACTGCTGGAGCACGCGGGCACCGACATCGCCGTGCTGCGCAACACCGTGGACCAGCTCGCGAACTACGGCCGCGGGCGTGGGCGGGTGACGCTCGACGACGTGCGCGCGCTGGCGCGCGGGGCCGCCGTCGTCAACGACTGGGCGCTCACCGACGCCGTCTCGGCCGGCGCGGCGCGCGAGGCGCTCACGCAACTGCGGCGGCAACTGGACGAGGGCCGATCGCCCTTCCAGATTCACGGCATGCTCGGCTGGTGGGTGCGGGAGCGGCTGCCGGGGCTGCGCGAGCCGCAGGTGCCGGCGGCCGTCGAGAGCCTGCTGCGCGCGGACCTCGACCTCAAGTCCTCGGCCGACCCGCAGGTGGTGCTCGAGCGCCTGGTGGTGGAGTTGTGCGAGGGCGGACGCCGGCACTGACGCCCGGCGCCCCTGCCGGGAAGGTGGCCTACCTGGTCGCAGCCGCGGGCGCGGCGGGGCGGTTGAGGCGCTTCATCAGGCGCGACTTGTAGCGGCCAGCGGTGTTGTCGTGGATGACGCCCTTGCCGACCAGCTTGTCGATGAGCGACACGGTGTCCGACAGCTTCGCCAGCGCCGTCTCCCGGTCGCCCTTCCCGATGGCCGTGCGCATCGCCTTCAACGCGTGACGGAGACGGCTGCGGTACTGGCGGTTGCGCTCCCGCCGGGCTTCGCTCTGCTTGTGCGCCTTCAGCGCCGATTCGTGATTGGCCACGGAACGATATCCTCGTGAACTGCGGCGCCTTCCTCACGGAGCGGCCTCTCGGCACGACCCGTCCCTGCGCCTGGAACACGAGAGTATAGCACGCGAACTCGCCCGTGGCGGGGCACACGCGCCCATGGAGGTCCCGGGCTGGCCCGACGCCGTCGGCGGCGGGGCGGACGCCGTCTGCCCCTACCCGCCCTGGTCCTCCTTCAACCATCGCAACTGCCGACGCTGCCGCGTGTTGGGCGCGCCCTGGACGAGGCGGGTGGGCCTGGCCAGCCGCAGCAGATCGAGCAGCGCCTGTTCCTCGGGCGTGGGCGGCGGCGTCACGTCCTCGTACAGCCGCCGGGCCTCGGCCTTCGGGATGTGCCGGTCGGCCACGCCTTTCACGATCACCTGCTGCCGCTGGCCGTGCGGCCGGTCGATCCGGATGCGGTCGCCGGCGCGCACGGTGCGATGCGGTTTCGCGCGCTGCTCGTTCACCTCGACGCGTCCGGTCTGGCAGGCGCGCTGCGCTTCCGAGCGCGTCCTGAACAGGCACGCGACGTCCAGCCACACGTCGAGCCGGAGATCAGGGGCGGCGGCGGTGTCGGCCATCGTGGTTCATTGTGCCATCCTGACGGACTCCTGGAGACGGGATTTCCCGGGAGAAGGCGCCTCGATCCGCCGCGGAGATCCGCTGGCAGGTGGCATCAGGGGAGCGAAGCGCCGTCGCGCCGAACGCGCCCGCCCGGCGCCGGCTGGGGTATGCTCGTGAGGTCGGACCCAGAGGAGTGCGTCCATGACCTTCCTGTTGCACTGGCTGGTGACGGCCATCGGTCTCTATGCGGCCGACTATCTCGTCATCGGCATCTCGTTCTCCAGCCTCACCGCGCTCGTCATCGGCGCGCTCGTGCTCGGCCTCGTCAACGCCGTGGTGCGCCCCGTTCTCCAGATCCTGTCGCTGCCCTTCACGGTGCTCACGCTCGGGCTGTTCTACTTCGTGGTCAACGGCATCGCGTTGGCGCTCGCGGCGCTGCTCGTTCCCGGCTTCAACGTGGCATCGCTGTGGTCGGCCATCCTGGGGGCCCTGATCGTCAGCGTGATCTCGTGGGTCTTCGGCGCCTCCTCGCACTCGAAGAAGCGGGTCACCGTCAGGACCTAGGTCGATGGGACTGCTCGACTGGCTCGGTCTGGGAGACGATTCGGCGCCCGGGGCGGAAGCCACCGAGGTGGTGTCGCGCATCGGCGCCGTGCTCGAGGCGCTGCCGCCCGACCGCGCGCGCGTGCTCGCGGCCTTCGCCTACCTTCTCGGCCGCGTGGCGCATGCCGACACTGTCGTCTCGAAGGAGGAGACACAGACCATGCAGCGCCTGCTGCGCGAGGTCGGCGGGCTGCCGGACGACCAGGCCATGGCCGCGGTGGCGATCGCCAGGCAGCAGAGCTTCGCGCATCGGGGGACCGAGGATTTCCGCGTGTCGCAGGAGTTCGCGGCCATTGCGACCGAGGCCGACAGGCAGGCCCTGCTGCGCTGCCTGTTCGCGGTCTCGGCCTCCGACGATTCGGTGGTGACGGCCGAGGACAACGAGATCCGGCGGATCACGCAGGAACTGAAGATCCCGCACGCGGAGTTCGTGGCGGCCCGTGCGGCGGTGCGCGATCGTCTGGCCGTCCTGCGGCGCGAACCGCGGCCCGCGCCCACGGGCTGACGCCGTGGGTGGCCGGAGCCGGATCTCGGCTCGGGGGGGCGTGTGTTCGAGGCCCGGGCCTCGCGGGGCCGCCAGCGGCGAACCGACGGCGGTCGGGCCCTGGGAGACCGGCACGCCGGGCGGCCCGGTTCAGCGGTCGCGCGACACCACGTCGTAGGGCGTGCCGTCGCGCGGGCGCACGTTGGTGTAGCGCGGCACCTCGCGTCCATCCACCAGTTCGACCACACGATAGAACTCAGGGGCCGCAGGCCGGCGGGCCGCCAGCTGACCCGTGCGGTTGCGGACCTTCTTCACGTAGTCGCGCGTCTCGCGGTAGGGCGGCACCTCGAACCCGTAGCGATCGACCGCGCCCGGGCCGGCATTGTAGGCCGCCAGCGCCAGCGTCTCATCGCCCTGGTACCGATCGAGGAGTTCGCGCAGGTAGGCGACGCCGGCGCCGATGTTCTGCGCGGGATCGTAGGGGCGCTCCACGTCGAAGCGGGCCGCGGTGGCCGGCATCAGCTGCATCAGCCCCATCGCACCCTTGTGCGACCGTGCGCGCGGGTTGAAGCCGGATTCCACGGCGATGACCGCCCGCACCAGATCTGCCCGGACGCTGTGCCGCCGGGCGTGGTGGTCGATCAGGCCATCGATGTCAGTACCTGCCGGCGCCGCCAGGCGGCGGGTGGTGCGCACACCGCTGCCGCCGGGTACCGCGTAGGTGACGGCGCCGGAGCCGAGCGGCTTGTCCGACAGCGTGAGCGTGCCGTTGGCGTCGCGGGCGACGTAGATCTGCGCCGCGGCCGGCGTGGTGGCGGCGGCGAGCAGGAGGACGGCGGCGATCGGGATCCGGGAGCGCTTGGCGGCCATGACCGGGCGGAGGCACACGCCTCGTGTGCCATTCCCCCGGCGCAAGCACCGTGCCTGGTCCGCCCGATCGAGCGTGCCCGCGGAAATTCCTCGGAAATAGCTCGGGGCGCCTGTCGCGCCAGGCCGGCGCCCCGGCCGGCCGGAATCGGAATTTCGTCAGGACGATCTCAATTTTCGACAGTCGCCAGGCTCGTTGGTGAGCAGCCGATGCCTCGGATGCGGCGCCTGGCTGGCGCGCGGCCCGCCCGCCGGCGGGAGGCCCGCGGTGGCTCGGCCTCCTGCCGCTAGCCTGCGGGTTCGGCAGCGCCCAGCAGCCGCCCGATCACCTTCCGGCTCTCGGCCAGCGCCTCGTCGATCTTCGACGCATCCTTGCCGCCGGCCTCGGCGAAGTCGGGCCGGCCGCCGCCGCGGCCCCCGACGATGGGGGCCAGGTCCTTCACGATGACGCCGGCCTGCACGCGGCCGGTCAGGTCGCGCGTGACGGCGGCCAGCAGCGTCACCTTGCCGTCGTGCTCGTTGGCGATCACGACGATGCCGCTGCCGAGGCGATCGCGCAGCGAGTCGGCGAGGGTGCGCAGCGCGTTCTTGTCGAGCCCGCTGACGCGGCGCGCGATCGTCCTCACGCCGGCCACCTCGAGCGCATCGTCACGGGCGAGGTCTCCGCCGCCTTCTGCGGCGCGCAGGCGCAGGTCGGTCGCCTCGCGCGAGAGGCGCTTCACGTCGACGTGCAGCTTCTCGATGGCGGCCAGCGCCCCGCGTTCGTCGACGTGCAGCGCCTCGAGGATGCGCGCGAGCGTCCCGGTGCGGTGTTGCAGCGCCTGCACGGCGCCGGCGCCCGTCACCGCCTCGATGCGCCGGACGCCGGCAGCCACGCCGCCCTCCGATGTCACGACGAACGGGCCGATGTCGCCGGTGGCGCGGCAGTGGGTGCCGCCGCACAGTTCCTGGCTGAAGCCGGGCACCGACACCACGCGCACCTGATCGCCGTACTTCTCGCCGAAGAGCGCCATCGCGCCGCCGGCGATTGCCTCGTCGGTGCGCTTCATCTCGGTGTGCACCACCGTGTTCAGGTAGATCTGCGCGTTGACGATGCGCTCGATTTCCTCCAGGCGGTCGCGGGTGACGGGGGAGAAGTGCACGAAGTCGAAGCGCAGCCGATCGGGCGCCACGAGCGAGCCGGCCTGCTTCACGTGCGTGCCGAGGACCTGGCGCAGCGCGGCGTGCAGCAGGTGGGTGGCGGTGTGGTTGCGACGGATGGCGGTGCGACGTTCGTGATCCACCTCCGCGCTGACGCGGTCGCCCCGGCCGATGCTGCCGCTGGTGACGCGGACGGCGTGCGCGCGCGGGCCGCCCGGACCGAGCCGCAGCATCGTGCTCACCTCGGCGCGCCCGCCCGGCGTGAGGATGGCGCCCGTATCTGACACCTGCCCGCCGGCCTCGAGGTAGAACGGCGTGCGATCGAGGACAACGAAGCCGTCCTGGCCCGCGAGGAGGCGGTCCACCTGCTGGCGCGCGGCGTCGAACACCGCCTCGACGGTGACGCCGTCGAGGCGCGTGTGGCCGTAGCCCTCGAAGCGATCGCCGAGCGCGGCCAGCCGGGCCTGCTCCTCCGCCTGGGCGTAGCCGAACGCCTCCGTCTTCCGCGCCTCGAAGGCGCTGGCCGCGCGGGCCCGCTCGCGCTGGCCTTCCATCGCCCGCTGGAAGCCCTCGTGATCCACCGACAGCCCGCGTTCGCCGGCCAGGTCCTCGACGAAGTCGAGCGGCACGCCGAGCGAGTCGTAGAGGCGGAAGGCGTCCTCGCCCGCGACCACCCCGCCGCTCGCCGCGGCCCGCTCGAGCGCGTCCTCGATGCGCGGCAGCCCGGCGGTGAGCACGGCGTCGAACCGCTCTTCCTCGTTGCGCACGACGGTGGCGATGCCGTCGCGGCTGGCGCGCAGGTCGGGATAGGCGTCGGCCATCTCGGCGACGAGCACGTCCACGAGGAGGTGGAGGAACGGCTCGGTGGCGCCGAGCTTCTTCCCGTGGCGCATGGCGCGCCGCATGATCTTGCGCAGCACGTAGCCCCGCCATTCGTTGCTGGGCACCACGCCGTCGCCGATGAGGAACGTGGTGGCACGCACGTGGTCGGCGACCACGCGCATCGAGACGTCGTGCGCCGGCGAGCGGCCGTAGGCGTGGCCCGTCCGCGCGCCGATGGCCGCCAGCAGCGGCTGGAACAGGTCGGTGTCGTAGTTCGACGCGGTCCCCTGCAGCACGGCGGTGATGCGCTCGAGGCCCATGCCCGTGTCGATGCTCGGCGCGGGCAGCGGCGTGAGCGTGCCGTCGGCCGATCGGTCGAACTCCATGAACACGTTGTTCCAGATCTCGATCGCGCCGTCCTCGCGCTCGTAGTAGATCTCCGAGCAGCGCCCGCAGGGGCCGGTGTCGCCCATCTGCCAGAAGTTGTCCTCCGCGCCGTACTCGACGATCTTCCCGGCCGGCAGGTAGCGTCGCCACAGGTCGTAGGCCTCGGTGTCGCGCGGTGTCCGGTCGTCGCCCCGGAAGACCGACGCGTGCATCCGATCGGCCGGAATCCGCCAGACCTCGGTCAGCACCCGCCAGGCGAACTCGATCGCCTCGGCCTTGAAGTAGTCGCCGAAGCTGAAGTTGCCCAGCATCTCGAAGAACGTGTGGTGGCGCAGCGACGGCCCGACGTTGTCGAGATCGTTGTGCTTGCCGCTGACCCGCATGCACTTCTGCGACGAGACCGCGCGGGCGTAGTCACGCTTCTCCCGGCCGAGGAACAGGTCCTTGAACTGGTTCATCCCGGCGTTGGTGAACAGCAGCGTGGGATCGTCGTGCGGCACCAGCGAGGAGCTGGGCACGATGCGATGCCGCTGCGACTCGAAGAACTTCAGGAACCCGGATCGGACCGCGCGCGAGTGCATGACCCGTCATTCTAGACTGCCGGCCGGCGGCTGGCGACTGGCGGCGGGCCGGGCGCGCGATACAATCGCCCAGGTGCGCATCCTCCTCTTCAGCGGCAAGGGTGGCGTGGGCAAGACCAGCCTCGCGGCCGCCACGGCCATCCGGCTGGCGACCACCGGCCGCCGCACGCTGGTGATGAGCGTCGATCCCGCGCACTCGCTCTCGGACGCGTTCGCGCTCGAGGGCGACCTGTTCTCCAGGGCCACGGCCGATCCGGTCGCGGTGGCCGATCGCCTGTGGGTGCAGGAGGTGAACATCCAGGCCGAGGTGAAGCGGCACTGGGGCGACGTCGCGGGCTATCTCAGCGCCGTGCTGCGGACCACCGGGCTCGGCGAGGTCGAGGCGGAGGAACTCGCCATCCTGCCGGGCATGGAAGAGCTGAGCGCGATGATGTACGTCAACCAGTACCAGCGCGACGGCCGGTTCGACGTCGTGGTGCTCGACTGCGCGCCCACCGCCGAATCCCTGCGCTTCATCAGCATGCCCGACACCCTCGACTGGTACATGCGCCACATCTTCCCGGCGCACCGGCTGCTGGTGAAGACCGTGCGGCCCGTGGTGAACCGCGTGAGCCCGGTCGAGCTGCCGCCCGACGCGACGTTCGCCAACATCCAGTCGCTGTCGCGCCGCCTCGAGGGCGTGGGAGCCCTGCTCGCCGACCCCGACCTCACCAGCGTGCGCCTGGTGACCAACGCCGAGCGGGTCGTGCTGCGCGAGACGCAGCGCGCCTACGTCTACTTCCTGCTGCACGGCCTGACGGTGGATCGCATCATCGTCAATCGCGTGCTGCCCGACCGGGTGCGCGACGAGTTCTTCGTCGCCTGGCGGCGGACGGCCGAGACCGTGCTGCACGAGATCGACGCCTACTTCGCGCCGGTGCCGGTGTCGCGCGTGCCGCTGTTCGACGATGAGGTGATCGGCATGGAACGCCTGGGATGGCTCGCACGGCAACTGTACGGCGAGAGCGAGGATCCGGCCGCGGTGACGCGCCGCGAGCGGGCGTTCCGATTCGAGAAGGATCGTCATGGCGGCCACGTCGTGCGCCTCTCGATGCCCTTTGCGGCCAAGCAGGACATCGGCGTGTTCAAGAAGGGGGACGAGCTGATCGTCGAGATCGGGACGCTGCGCCGGCACATCGGCCTGCCGACGTCGATGGCAGGCCTGGTGCCGACGCGTGCGACGCTGGAGGCCGGCACGCTGAGCGTGCGGCTGGAGGCCGTGTCGTGAGCGGGGCCGGCGGGCGGCGTCGTGCCGGCCGGCACGGCAGGCGGGAGGCGGATCCGGTCGCCGACCCGGTGCCGCCGCCGTCGTCGTCCGGGCCCGAGTCGGCAGCGCAGGCAGCCCAGGCGGAGGCCGGTGCGGGCCCGGCGGCCGCGGGCGGACCGGCCACCTCAGGCGCACGCGAGGCGGAGGGGGGAGCGGCGCCCGCCGGCCCGCCGCACGTCGATCGATCCGTCTGTCTCTGCGCCGGCCTCGGGCCGATGCTCACCGCGGCGCTGCGCACGCTGTCGGTGCCCGACGAGGTGAAGCAGTCGCTGCACGACACCGAGCGCGAGGCGCTGCGCCTGCTGCGGACCCTGATCGAGATGCGCCTGTCCTCGCTCGGTCCAGACGATGGCCGCCCGCGCGAGCCGCGCCACGGGGTGAAGCTGGACGTGACGTAGGCGGGCCGGTGCGTGCGTTTCGGGCCCCCTCCTTCCGGCCGGCCCGGTCCGCGTCATCGCCGCGAAGCGGCGCGCCACGGGGTCCGGCGGCGCGGGCGCGGGCCTATTTCGCCGCCCGCACCACGCCCTTGTAACTGCCCAGCGTCCGCAGCGAGGTCGCGAACTCCGCCAGGTGCGTGAGCGCCCGGCCGCACTTCAGTTCGTGGCTGCCGATGGTCAGGTCGGCGTAGAACAGGTACTCCCACGGCCGGCCCGGGATCGGGCGCGATTCCAGCTTGGTGAGGTCGATGCCCCGCAGGGCGAACACCGACAGCGCCTTGAACAGCGCGCCCGGCTCGTTGGGCAGCGCGAAGACGATCGTCGTCTTGTCGGCGTCGTGCACGCGCGCGTCCTCGGCCGTCGACAGGCGGCCCAGGACGACGAAGCGCGTCACGTTGTCGGCATAGTCCTGGATGCCGTGCCTGAGGACATCGAGTTCGAACACCTCGGCGGCGCGGGCCGACGCGATGGCCGCCGCCTGGGCGAGCGCGCGCTCCTTCAGCAGTTTCGCGCTGCCCGCCGTGTCGTAGGTGGCCACCACCTCCACGCCCTTCATGCTGCGGAGGAAGCGATCGCACTGGGCGAGCGCCTGCGGGTGCGAGTAGATCGTCTTCACCTGCTCCAGCGTCGTCCCCGGCAGCGCCAGCAGCGCGTGGGCCACCGGCAACTCCACCTCGCCGACGATCCGCAGTTCGTGGCGGATCAGCAGGTCGTAGTTGCGATGGATGGTGCCGCCGATCGAATTCTCGACCGGCAGGATGCCCAGTGTGGCGCGGCCCCGCTCGACCGCCTCGAACACATCCTCGAACTGCGGGCACGACACCGCCTCGGCGTCGGGCCGGAACTTCAAGGCCGCCGCCTCGCTGAACGCCCCCGGTTCTCCCTGATACGCGATTCGCATGGCGGACATTCTAAGCCCTGCGCCTTGCGCCCTGGGCCTGGATGGCGCAACCCTCGCGGCCAGGCGCCCCGGTCCCGGGGCGCCACACGCCAGGCGCAGGGCAGGGCGCAACCCACGATATAATCGTCCGCTTATGATTCGCCCCTACAAGGGCGTCGTGCCCACGGTGGCGCCCAACGCCTACGTGGACCCGTCGGCCCAGGTCATCGGGGACGTCGTCCTCGGCGAGGCGTCCAGCGTGTGGATGAACGTCGTCGTCCGTGGCGACGTGAACATCATCCGGATCGGCGCCCGCACCAACATCCAGGACGGCACCATCGTCCACGTGATGCGCGACACCCATCCGACCCTCGTTGGCGAGGACGTCACCATCGGCCACTCCGCCACCATCCACGGCTGCACGATCGGCGATCGGGTGCTGGTGGGCATGGGCGCCATCGTGCTCAACGGCGCGCACGTCGGCAGCGACTCGATCGTGGCGGCCGGGGCGCTGGTGGTCGAGGGCGCGCGGGTTCCCCCGGGATCGCTCGTCATGGGCAGCCCGGCGAAGGTCCGCCGGCCCCTCACCGACGAAGAGAAGGCCTCCATTCGTGATTACGCGGCCCGGTACGTCAAGTACCGGCTCGACTACATGGATCAGGTGCCAGGAGACGCGTAGTCATGAGGTGCAGGTTCATCCGGTAGCGCTCGGGCTGCACGGTTCGCCCGAGCCGGCCCGCGCGAGGGCCGCACGCATCAACCGGGACAACCCTGCAAGGCCCCGCACGACGGCGCAAGGCGTGAGGCGCAGGCCGCAAGGTTCCAGGCTCGAGACCCGACATCACAGTGCCCCCTTCCACCCAGCCCGCGCGCGGCATGCGCGACTTCCTCCCCGAAGACATCCGGCGCCGCCAGCACGTGATCGGCGCGATAGAGAGCGTCTACCGGCGCTATGGCTTCGAGCCGCTCGAGACGCCCGCCGTCGAGAACATCGGCACGCTGCTCGGCAAGTACGGCGAAGAGGGCAACCAGCTCATCTTCAAGATCCTCAAGCGGGGAGAGCACGAGGCCAGCGGGCAGGCCGATCTCGCCCTCCGCTACGACCTCACCGTGCCGCTGGCGCGGGTGGTGGCCGAGCACCGCGCGCGGTTGCCGCGCTTCTTCAAGCGCTACCAGATCCAGCCCGTCTGGCGTGCGGATCGTCCCGCACGCGGCCGCTTCCGCGAGTTCTACCAGTGCGACGTCGACGTCGTCGGCTCCACCTCGCCGCTGGTGGAGGCCGAGGTGTGCGGCGCCGCGGCCGAGGCGCTGCAGACGCTCGGGTTCGCCGAGTTCACCGTTCGCATCAACGACCGCCGCCTGCTGGCCGGCCTGCTCGACGTCGCCGGTGTGCCCGGGACGCTGCACGGCGATGCGCTCGTCGCCCTCGACAAACTCGACAAGATCGGCCGCGAGGGCGTGGGCCGCGAGTTCGCCTCGCGTGACATCCCGCCCGCGGCCGGCGAGCGCGTGCTCGACTTCTTCACCGGGATCGCCGGCCTGGCCGAGGTCCACCGTGACGATCCCGGACGCCACAACGCCGAGGTGATCGCGCGCCTGGGCGCGTTGGTCACCGGTCACGGGCCGGCGACGCACGGGCTGACGGGGCTTGCCGACATCCTCGCGCTCTCGGGTGCCACGGCCGCGGCCGGCCGCCTGCGCGTCGATCCGAGCCTGGCGCGCGGGCTGTCCTACTACACCGGCGCGATCATGGAGATCGCGGTGCCGGACCTGGCGGGCAGCCTCGGCGGCGGTGGCCGCTACGACAACCTCGTCGGCATGTTCCTCGGACACGACGTGCCGGCCGTGGGCTTCTCGCTCGGCCTGGAGCGCATCATCGTCGTGATGGGCGAGCGTGGGATGTTCCCCGCCTCGCTCGCCGGTGCCGGCGCCGACGTGATGGTGACCCTCTGGAACGCGGCCAGTGCGGCCGGCGCACTGTCGCTCGCGCGGGATCTGCGGGCAGCCGGGCTGCGGGTGGACGTCTACCCGGAAGCCGACAAGCTGGGCCGGCAGTTCAAGTACGCCGCGAGTGTCGGCGTGCCGCTGGTGGCCGTCATGGGTGAGGATGAGGCGGCCGCCGGTACCGTCACCGTCAAGGACCTGCGTACCGGCGAGCAGGTGACGCTGGCGCGAGCCGAGGTCGCCGGGTACGCCAGGCAGCGGCTGGGCGGTTGACCGGCACCGGCGTGGCTCCTCGCGCGGGCGCGCGGCGGGCCGGTACTCCACGGCGCGTGCGCTGCCGCGTGCCGCTGGACCATCTGGGGCAGCATCGCTTCTCGACGAGGAACCTTCGTGGCTGATCTGCTCGGCGATCTTCGACGCACCCACACCTGCGGCGCGCTGCGTCCGGTGGACAACGGCCGTGAGGCCGTGCTGCTCGGGTGGGTGCACCGCGTGCGCGACCTCGGCTCGCTGGTCTTCATCGACCTGCGCGATCGCTACGGCGTCACGCAGGTGGTCGTGCGCGACAACGCGGACCTGCTGGCGCGTGCCCGTGCCCTGCGCACCGAGCACGTGGTGGCCGTGCTCGGCCTGGTGGAGCCGCGCGCGGCCGACACCGTCAACCCGAAGATCGACACCGGCGAGGTGGAGGTGCGGGCGCGGGAGTTCCGCCTGCTCAGCGAAGCCAGGCGCCCGCCGTTCCAGATCGCCGACGATGCGCCCGTGAACGAGGAGATGCGGCTGCGATACCGCTACCTGGACCTGCGGAAGGAGCGGATGCAGCGCAACCTCGTGCTGCGGCACCGCGTGGCGCTCGCCGTGCGCCGCTACTTCGACAGCCAGGGTTTCCTCGAGATCGAGACGCCCATCCTCGGCAAGAGCACGCCGGAGGGCGCCCGCGACTTCCTCGTGCCGAGCCGCGTGCACCCGGGCGAGTTCTACGCGCTGCCGCAGTCGCCGCAGATCTTCAAGCAGATCCTGATGATCTCGGGCCTCGACCGCTACTTCCAGATCGTGAAGTGCTTCCGCGATGAGGATCAGCGCGCCGACCGCCAGTTGGAGTTCACCCAGGTGGACGTGGAGATCTCGTTCGCCACCGAGGACCAGGTCTTCGAGCTGATCGAGCCCTGCATCGCCGCGATCTTCGCGGAGGCCGGCATCGAGGTGCCGCGCCGGTTCCCGCGCATGTCCTATGCCGAGGCGATGGCGCGCTACGGATCCGACAAGCCCGATCTGCGGTTCGGCCTGCCCATCGTCGACCTGTCGGAGGTCGCCCGCGCGTCGGCGTTCACCCCGTTCAGGGCGGCGCTCGACAGCCAGGGCGTGGTGCGTGGCCTCGTGGTGCCGGATGGCGCCGCGTGGTCGCGCCGCGAGGTGGACGAACTGGGTGAGCAGGCCAGGCAGCTGGGCGCGGCGGGGCTGGTGTGGATCCGGCGCGGCGCCGAGGGCGCGCTGCAGTCGTCGGCGCTCAAGGCCGTGGGCGAGGACGTGGCCGCGGCGCTGCTCGCGGCGGCCGGGGCGGGCCCGCACGACCTGCTGATCATCGGGGCGGGACGACCCGAGGCGACGTCGAAGTGGCTGGGCCAGATGCGCCTCGGCTTCGGCCGGCGGCTCGGGTTGATGAAACCCGACGCGTTCGCCTTCACCTGGGTCGTCGGTTTCCCCCTGCTCGAGTGGGATCCCGACCAACAGCGTCACGTCTCGATGCACCATCCGTTCACCTCGCCGGTGGACGAGGACCTCGACAGGCTGGACGCCGCCCCGGGCGAGGTGCGGGCCAAGGCCTACGACCTGGTGTTGAACGGCAGCGAGATCGGCGGCGGCAGCATCCGCATCCACGACACGCGGCTGCAGGCGAAGATCTTCCAGTTGCTGAAGCTCAGCGACGAGGAGGCGCGCGATCGCTTCGGCTTCTTCCTCGAGGCGCTGCAATACGGCACGCCTCCCCATGGGGGCATCGCGCTCGGCCTGGACCGCATCGTCGCGATTCTCGCCGGCGAGACGTCGATTCGCGAGGTGATCGCGTTCCCGAAGACGGCGGCCGCCACCGACCTGATGACCGGGGCGCCCTCCACCGTCGACGCGCGCCAGCTCCGGGAGCTCTCGCTGCGGACCGACACGCCGAAGGCCGACGCGTTGACGCCACGGCCTGGCACGTAGTAACCTCCGCGCTAACCGGCGGATAATCAAGGAGATACGCCGATACTGCCCGCGACGCGCAAGATCGCCGTTCCCGAGGACGGCATCGAGACGTTCTTCGGCTCCTACGACGAGAACCTGCGCAACCTGGAAGCGCTGTTCAGGGTGCGGATCCGCACCGATGGCCACGAACTGGTGGTGGAGGGCGAGCCTGTCAACCTCGATCGGGTGGAATCGGTCGTGGGGCAGTTCGCCTCGCTGCTGCGCGAGGGGTACCGGTTCGGCCGGGGCGAGGTGAAGTCGGCGAGCCAGCTCGTGGCACAGGATCCCGCCGTCGACCTGCGCGAGTTCTTCCTCAAGCGGACACTGCGGCCCTCCAGCAAGCGGCAGGTGGCGCCCAAGAGCGCGAACCAGCGCGCCTACCTCGACGCCATCGAGGCGTCCGACATCGTCTTCGGCGTGGGGCCGGCCGGCACGGGCAAGACCTACCTGGCGATGGCGCAGGCGGTGTCGTTCCTGGTGGCCAAGCGCGTGACGCGGATCATCCTCGCGCGGCCCGCGGTCGAGGCGGGCGAGAAGCTCGGCTTCCTGCCCGGCGACCTGCAGGAGAAGGTGAACCCCTACCTGCGGCCGCTCTACGACGCGTTGTACGACATGCTCGACGCCGAACGCGTGGAGCGCTTCCTCGAACGCGGTGTCATCGAGGTGGCGCCGATCGCCTTCATGCGCGGGCGCACGCTCAACGACGCCTTCGTGATCCTGGACGAGGCGCAGAACACCACGTCCGAGCAGATGAAGATGTTCCTCACGCGCCTGGGATTCGGCTCCAAGGCGGTGATCACCGGCGACATCACGCAGATCGACCTGCCGCCGGGCCGGGTGTCGGGCCTCGTGGAGGCGTTGCGCGTGGTGAAGGCGGTCGAGGGCATCGGCTTCGTGTTCTTCGACGACCGCGACGTGGTGCGTCACCGGCTGGTGCAGCAGATCGTGAAGGCCTACGCCGAGTTCGGCGGGGCGCCGCGCGCCGACACCGGCCAGCTCGATCTCGACCTCACGGGGCGTCCGTCGTGAGCGCCGATGCGTCCCGGCGGCCGCAGGCGGCGCGCGGCCGTGCCGCGGGGCGCCTGCGCGTCACGGTGAGCGATGGGCGCGGGCGGGCGGCCCGCGCGCCCGGGCTGGCGGCGTGGCTGGCCGCCGTGGCGCCGCGCCGCGCGGCGGGCGAGGTGGCCATCGCCCTGGTGAGCAACGCGCGGATGCGCGCGCTCAACCGTGCCTACCGCGGTGGTGATTACGCCACCGATGTCCTCTCGTTCCCGGCCGATCCGCCGGAGATGGCGGGCGAGACACGTTCGCTCGGCGACCTGGTGATCGCCACTGGCGTGGCGCGCCGGCAGGCCAAGGCCGCCGGCCATCCGCTGGGCACCGAACTGCGGGTGCTCGCGCTGCACGGGCTGCTGCACCTGCTCGGGTACGACCACGACACGCCGGAGGACAGCGGACGGATGGCGCGCGCCGAGACGCGGTTGCGCCGGAAGGGCGGGCTGGCCGCCGGACTCATCGAGCGGGAGCGGCGTCGATGAGACCGCTGCTGATCTTCCTGCTGGGCCTGTCCGCCATCTACGTGGGAACGGTGCAGGCCGCCTTCTCGTCGATGATGCGCCTGTCGCGCCGCATCATGGCCGAGCGGGCGGGCCGCAGCGACGCGCTCGGCGCGCTGCTCGACAACCCGGCCCGCCTGTTCATCCCCGCCCGCCTGCTGCTGGCGGTCATCGTGATCCTCACCGGCGCGCTGCTGGCGCCGGTGATCGGCGCCCGGTCGCCGCACCACTTCGGGCTGCTGGTCCTGACCGTGCTGGCCTTCACCATCCTGTGCGAGCACGTCGTACCGTGGGCCATCGTCTCCGGGCGCCCGCAACTGGTGCTCGAGGCGCTGCTGCCGTCCTTCGCATGGGTGGCCGCGGCGTGCGCGCCGATCACCGGCGCGCTGTGCGCGCTCGCCGAGCGGCACAAGCGCGGACAGGCCGAGGAGCCCGAGGCGGAGGCCGCGGCGGGCGGCGTCGAGAGCCCCACGCCCATCGACCAGGGCGGCGACCACCGGCTGCTCCGATCGATCGTCGGCTTCGGCGATCGTCTGGTGCGCGAGGTGATGACGCCGCGCCCCGACATCGTCGCCATCGAGGCCACGGCGACGCTGGCGGACCTGCGCGTCTTCTTCCGCGAGGAGGAGTACTCGCGCATCCCCGTCTACAAGGACGACCTCGACAACGTGCTCGGCCTCGTGTTCGTGAAGGACCTGATCCGCACCGATCTGCCGGCGGAGGCGCCGGTCACCGACCTGATGCGGCCCGCGCACTTCGTGCCCGAGACCAAGCGCGTGCCCGAGATGCTCCGTGAGTTCCAGGGCAAGCAGGTGCAGAGCGCCATCGTCGTGGACGAGTACGGCGGGACGGCGGGGCTGGTCACCATCGAGGATCTGCTCGAGGAACTCGTCGGCGAGATCCGCGACGAGTACGACGAGGAGACCGAGCCGATCGCGCAGGACGGCGACGGCGCGTTCCTGGTCAGCGGTCGCGTGGGCGTCGACCAGGTGCGGGAGCGGCTCGGCATCGTCATCGAGGGCGAGGGGTTCGAGACCTTCGGCGGGTACCTGCTCTCGCACCTCGGGCGTGTGCCCGCCGCCGGCGAGCGCTTTCCGGTGGGCGACCTCGACGTCGAGGTCGTCGAGGCCGATCGCCGCCGCATCCTGCGCGTGCGCGTCCAGAAGCGCGCCCCGGCCGCCGACGGGGCGTGAGGCGTCCAGCCATGCGGTCGGGCTTCGTCTCGCTCGTGGGCCGTCCCAACGCCGGCAAGTCGACCCTGATCAACCGCCTGGTCGGCACCAAGGTGGCCATCGTCTCCGACAAGCCCCAGACGACGCGGACGCGGATCCTCGGGGTGAAGACCACGCCCGCGGCGCAGGTGGTCTACGTCGACACGCCGGGCATCCACAAGCCCGTGCACCGCATGAACGCCCGCATGGTCGAGGCTGCCGTCGCGACCCTGCGCGAAGTGGACGTGCTGGTGTGGGTGCTCGACGCCAGCGAACCGGCCGGCGGCGGCGTGCGCCACGTCGGGACGCTGCTGGCGCGCGCCACGCAGCCCGTGCTGCTGGCCCTCAACAAGATCGATCGCATGGCGAAGCCGGCACTGCTGCCGCTGATCGACTCGGTGCGGCGGCTGCGCGAGTTCGCAGAGATCGTGCCGATCTCGGCGCTCACCGGCGACGGCGTCGACCGGCTGGAACGCGCCATCCTCGACCACCTGCCCGAGGGCGACGCGCTCTATCCCGAGGACTACCTCACCGATCAGCCCGAGCGCGTCTACGTATCGGAGGTCGTGCGCGAGAAGCTGCTGCACCGCCTGCGCGACGAACTGCCCTACACGACCGCGGTGCTCGTCGAGCGCTTCGAGGAACCCGACGACCGCGGGCTGATGAAGGTGGCGTGCGTGATCCTGGTGGAGTCGCCGTCGCAGAAGGCGATTGTCATCGGCCGCGAGGGCGCGATGATCAAAGCCATCGGCACCGAGGCGCGCGTCGAGCTCGAGGGGTTCTTCGGCTGTCGCCTGTTCCTCGAGCTGCACGTGAAGGTGCGGGCCGACTGGCGCGAGGACGATCGCGTGCTCGACGAGCTGGGGCTGCGGCGACGGTAGCGATCGACGGCGGGCGCCTGTCGCCTGTCGCGCCGGCGCCGCCCATGCCCGTGTTACCCTGAGCGGCTGGCCTCCGGCACTCCCGTGCCGGCATGACGACTCCTTCCGCGGCGTGAGGGCTGCCCCTCGCGCCTGGCGCAGGCGGCCGATGACTCCGCATCGCAAGCTCGACGTCATCCAGGATTCCGTGCAGCGGCTGCTGCGCATGGGCGCGACCGCCAATCTCGCGAACCTGATGCAGAAACAGCATCCCGCCGACCTGGCGCAGGTCCTGGTGGACCTCGTCGATCGCGACCGGCAGGTCGCCTTCGACCTCCTGATCGAGCGCAACCGCCGCCTGGGCATGGAGGCCCTCAGCGAGCTGGATCCCGAAGTGGGCGCGCAGCTGCTCGCCGATCGTCCCGCGGAGGAGATCGCCACGCTGCTGCAGGAACTGGAATCCGACGACGCGGCCGCCATCGTCGACTACCTGCCCGACGAGCTGTCGACGACCGTGCTCGAGCTGATCACGCACAAGGAGGGCGGCGAGGTCGAGGCGCTGCTCGAGTACGCGGAGCAGACGGCGGGGCGCATCATGAACCCCAACGTCTTCGCGCTCTCCGAGCAGCTCACCGTCGGGGAGGCGATCGCCGCGCTGCAGGGCTCGCGTGACGTGGAGATGGTCTTCTACCTCTACGTCATCGACGAGCGCCGGCATCTCGTCGGGGTGATCTCGCTGCGGCGCCTGCTGCTGGTGTCGCCCGAGACGCCGCTGAAGCGGATCATGGCGGCCGAGCCGGTGTCGGTGCGCGTCGACACCGATCAGGAGGAGGCCGCGCGGCTCGTCGCCTCCTACAACCTGCTGGCCATCCCCGTCGTCGACGAGGCCAACAAGCTCGTCGGCATCATCACCGTCGACGACGTGATCGACGTCCTGAAGGACGAAGCCACCGAGGATCTGTATCGCCTGGCGGGCGTCTCCAGCGACGAGCGTGTCTTCACGCCGCCGCTCGACGCGCTGAAGATGCGCCTGCCGTGGCTGGTGGTGAACCTCGGTACGGCGTTTCTCGCGGCCTCGGTGGTGAAGGTGTTCGAGGGGACGATCGGCCGCGTCACGGCGCTGGCCGTGTTCATGCCGATCGTGGCCGGCATGGGCGGCAATGCCGCCACACAGACCCTCACGGTGATCGTGCGCGGCTTCGCGCTCGGGGAACTCACCTGGAGCAACTCCCGCAAGGCGCTCGTGAAGGAGATGCTGGTGGGGCTGGGCAACGGCGTGGGATGTGGCGCCGTGGCGGCCAGTGTGGCGTGGCTGTTCCAGGGCAATCCGATGCTGGGGCTCGTGCTGGGACTGGCCATGGTGATCAACATGTTCATCGCCTCGGCGGCCGGCACGCTCGTGCCGCTCGGCCTGCGCGCGGCCAAGGTCGATCCGGCGCTCGCCTCCTCGGTGTTCATCTCCACGCTGACCGACATCTTCGGGTTCCTGTCGTTCCTGGGCCTGGGCACGGTCTTCGTGCGGTTCCTGCACGTCACGTGAGGCCGGCGTACGGGCGTGTTTCGTGCGTCGTGGGCCGGGGGAGTAGAATACGCGGATTGTGCCCGCGCCGCGCCCGGCGCCGCGGGGCTTGCGTGCGAGATGCCGCTCTACCGCGCCCAGGCGCTGGTGCTTCGCACCTACCCGCTCGGTGAAACCGATCGCATCGTCGTCTTCCTGACGCGTGATCGGGGGAAGAAGCGGGGCGTGGCGAAGGGCGCCCGGCGATCGCGCCGCCGGTTCGGCGGGGCGCTCGAGCCGCTCACGCGCGTGCGCGTCGAGTACGTCGAGAGGGAATCGCGCGAACTGGTCAGCGTGCACTACGCCGACCCGCTGGCGTCGCCGCTGCGGGCGGCCAACCCGGAGGCACTCTGGTACGTCGGCTACTTCGCGGAACTGCTCGACGCCTGGTCGCCGGACAACGACGTCAACGACGCGCTGTTCCGGCTGGGGTGCGCGACGCTCGACGCGCTGGAGGCCGGCGTGCCCGGCACGGCGCTGGCGCGTTGCTTCGAGTACTGGGTCTTGCGGCTGCAGGGCGTCTATCCGTCGATCGAGGCGTGCGCGGCCTGCGGGACGCGGCTGGCCGGAGCCGGCGCCGTGCTCGATGCCGACCAGCAGCGGCTGCGTTGCCGCGGCTGCGGCGGCGCGCGGCGGGGCGCGGTGCTCTCGCCGGCGGCACTGGCGTTCCTCACGCGGGCGGCCGTCACCTCGCCGGTGGCCATTGGCGGGGTGCCGCTCGAGGCCGGTGCCGCGCGGGAGATCGAGCAGGTTCACCGCCGCCTGATGGTGGCGCACCTGGATCGCGAGCCGCGATCGGCCCGGGTGCTGCGCGACATCGGCGCCTAGGCAACAGGAGACGGGATCGGGCGTGACGCTGCAGGAACTGATCTTCAAGCTGTCCGAATACTGGAGTTCCCAGGGCTGCCTCGTGCAGCAGCCGCTGGACGTCGAGGTGGGTGCCGGGACGATGCACCCGGAGACGTTCCTGCGGGTGCTGGGGCCGCGGCACTGGAGCGTGGCCTACGTGCAGCCCTCGCGCCGGCCCGCCGACGGGCGTTTCGGCGAGAACCCCAACCGCCTCTACAAGCACCACCAGTTCCAGGTCATCCTCAAGCCGGCGCCCGACGAGGTCCAGCACCTCTACCTGCAGAGCCTCGAGGCCTGCGGCATCGACCCGCGCGCGCACGACATCCGCTTCGAGGAGGACAACTGGGAATCGCCCACGCTGGGCGCGTGGGGCATCGGCTGGCAGGTGATGTTCGACGGCCTCGAGATCACGCAGTTCACCTACTTCCAGCAGGCGGGCGGACTCGAGCTGCGGCCCGTCTCGGTCGAACTCACCTACGGCCTCGAGCGCCTCGCGATGATCCTCCAGAAGGTCGACAACGTGTACGACCTCGAGTGGGCCGCCGGCGTGACGTACCGCGACGTCCGGCTGCGTGACGAGGTGGAGCAGTCGCGCTACGCGTTCGGCCAGATGGGATGGCCGGACAGTCAGTTCGGCGCATGGCACCGCGACCTCTTCGAGCGGCACTTCGTCATGGGGCAGGCGCTGATCGACAGCCGCCTCGTGCTGCCCGCCCTCGAGCAGTGCCTGAAGTGCTCGCACCTCTTCAACGTGCTCGACGCCAGCGGCAGTGTCGGCGTCACCGAGCGCACCGCCTACATCCTGCGCGTGCGGCAGCTTGCCGTCGCCATTGCCCGCACCTGCGTGGAGGGCGACGCCGGGGCGGACGACGCGCAGGCCCGCAAGGCGGGCGCCCACGCCTGACGCCGCGTCACGGGCGGCCAGGAATCTGAGTCATGGAGAGAGAACTGCTGCTGGAGATCGGGTGTGAGGAGTTGCCGGCGAGCTGGCTGGTGCCGCTCGCCGATCAGCTCGCGGCCCGCATGAAGGCCCGCCTGGTGGACCTCCGGCTGGCCACCGACGCGCCGATCGAGGCCCACGCGACGCCGCGGCGGCTGGCCGTGGTGGCCCCGCGCATCGCCGAGCGTCAGACCGATCTCGATCAGACGCTGAGCGGGCCGCCGGTGGCAGCCGCGTTCGCGGCCGACGGGCAGCCGACGGCCGCGGCGCTCGGCTTCGCCCGCAAGTGCGGCGTGGAGGTGAGCGACCTCACGCGGCAGGAGACGCCGCGGGGCGTCTACCTCGCCCACGTGCGCAAGCAGCGCGGTCGCACCGCCGTCGACGTGCTCCCCGATTTGATCGCCCTCGTCCTGCGCGACCTCACGTTCCCGAAGTCGATGCAGTGGGACGCGTGGATCGACGATGGCAAGGGGGAGTTCGCGTTCGGGCGCCCCATCCGCTGGCTCCTCTACCTCTACGGCGGCCGGGTGGTCCCGTTCACGATCCGGAGGTCGCCGCTCGCCAGCTCGCCGCTCGTGCAGGACGTGCGCACCGCCGCCATCACCTACGGTCACCGGTTCCTCGCCGTCAGCGGGCGGCCGGGACGGGCGGTGAAGGTGCGCAGCTTCGCCGACTACCGGGCGCGGCTCGCCGAGCACTTCGTCCTGCTGGAGCGCGCCGAGCGTCACTCGCGCATCGTGCGCGAGCTCGAGGCCCACGCGCGGCGGCTGGGCGGACGGGTCAGCATGGCCGCGCTCAACCAGTCGGGGACGCTGCAGGAAGTCGCCGATCTCGTCGAGTACCCCGCGGTCGTCGCGGGCACGTTCTCGCCCGAGTTCCTCTCGCTGCCCGAGGAGGTGCTGACGACGACGATGATCCATCACCAGCACAACGTGCCGGTGGTCGACGATGCCGGCGCGCTGATGCCGGCGTTCCTGGCGGTGACCAACATCGAGGTGGACGCGCCCCGCAAGATCGCGGTCAATGCCGAGCGGGTGCTCACGGCGCGGCTCCGCGACGCACGCTTCTTCTGGGATGCGGACCGCGCCCATCGGCTCGCGTCGCGCCTGGATCGGCTCGACACGCTCCTGTTCCACAAGGCGCTCGGCAGCTACCGTGCGAAGGCGGCGCGGCTGGCGTCGCTGGCGGCGTGGGTGGCGGCCGGGCCCTTCGGCCAGCCCGAGGCCGCCGACGCCGCGCGGTCGGCGGGCGAGCTGGCCAAGGCGGATCTCGTCACCGACATGGTGCGCGAGTTCACCGAACTGCAGGGCACCATGGGCGGCATCTACGCCCGCGAGGAAGGCTGGCCCGAGCAGGTGTGGAAGGCGATCTACCACCAGTACCTGCCGCTGGGCGTCGAGGCCGGCGGGCCGCCCACGCGTGAGACGCTGGGCGCCGCGGCGACCTCCTGGGCGGCCGTGTCGCTGGCCGACAAGATCGACTCCAGCGTGGGGTTGTTCTCGGCGGGCGAGCGCCCGACGGGCACGCGCGATCCGTTCGGCCTCCGGCGTCAGGTGCAGGGCGCGGTGAAGGTGCTGGTCGATCTGCCCGACATGGTCGGGCTGGAAGCGCCGGTCGACGTGTGGCAGGTGGCGGCTGCCGCGCTCGGCCTGCTCCGTGGCCGCGAGATGACGCCGGCCGAGGCGGCCGACGAGCCGTGCTGGGAGGAGTTCCGGCAGTTCGTCGTCGACCGCGTGCGCCACCTCTTCACGCAGCGCGGGTTCGCGCCGGGCGAAATCGAGGCGGCCCTGGGCGCCGCCACCGCGGGCCTGGCCCCGCTTGCGGTACGCCGGCGCCTCGAGGCGCTGCAGGCCATGCGCGGCGCCGAGGACTTCGCGGCGCTGGCGGTGCTCTTCAAGCGCGTGAAGAACATCGCGAAGGAGATCAGCGACGCGCCGCGTGAACGCTACGACGCCACGATGGATCGGGCCCGGCTCACCGAACCCGCCGAGGTGGCGTTGCTGGAGGAATACGATCGCCGCGCGCCGGCGGTGCGCACGGCGCTCGACGCCGGGCGGTTCCGGGAGGCGATGACCGACGCCGCCGGGTTCAGGCCGGCCGTCGACCGGTTCTTCACGGAGGTGTTCGTGATGACCGAGGACGCGGCCGTGCGCACGGCGCGGCTGATGTTGATGGTGACGCTGCGCGACCTCGTGTTGCGCATCGCGGACATCTCGGCGCTGGGCTAGCAGTCCGTGGTGGAAGTGCCGCGTCGCACCGAGACGGGCGCGGCGCCCGGCTGGCCAGGCGCGACGACCGAGAATACGGCCGGTATTTGAGGGAGGAGCAACGCCGCCAGCCGGGATGCCCCGCCCGTCGAATGCAGCGCCACTTTCGCTACGGGCTGCTAGCAGTCCGTGGTGGAAGTGCCGCGTCGCACCGAGACGGGCGCGGCGTGGGCTGCCGGCAGGCCGGAGACGGTCGCGTGGGCATCGATGTCCGGGACCGGAGTGGTCCGCGGGCTGGTGGGACCACGAACCCCGTGCCCCGGCGGGGGCATCGGGCAGGGTGCGGGCGGATGCGCCCGCTTTTTCACTGGAGATTGGAGCAGGCACTGGTATGGCCAAGAAGGCTGCAGGCAGGATCGTGAAGGCCGCCCCCGGGAAGGGGGCGAAGACGGTGAAGACGGTGAAGACGGTGAGCGCGCCGGCGCGGGCGAAGAAGGGCGCCGCGCCCGCCAGGGTGAAGGCGGCCGCGCCAGCGAGGAAGGCCGCGCCGAAGGGCCGGGCGAAGTACGTCTACTTCTTCGGCGGCGGCAAGGCCGACGGCGATCGGACGATGAAGGACCTGCTCGGCGGCAAGGGATCGGGCCTGGCCGAGATGACCAACGCCGGCCTGCCGGTGCCGCCCGGCTTCACCATCACGACCGCGGCGTGCAACCTCTGGTACGCCAACCACCGGAAGCTGACGCCGGAGATCGAGGACGAGATGCTGGCCAGCGTCCGCCGGCTGGAGAAGCTGGCGGGCGCGGAGTTCGGATCCTCGACCAACCCGCTGCTGGTGTCGGTGCGGTCGGGCGCGAAGTTCTCGATGCCCGGCATGATGGACACGATCCTCAACCTCGGCCTCAACGACGTGGCGGTGGAGGGCCTGAAGGCCCGGACCCGCAACGGCCGGTTCGCCTACGACAGCTACCGGCGCTTCATCCAGATGTACGGCAGCGTCGTCCTCGAGATTCCGAAGGAGAAGTTCGAGCACGAGTTCGATGCGGTCAAGCACGCGCACGGCGCGAAGAGCGACACCGACCTCGGTGAGGACGGGCTGCGCGAGACCGTCGAGCGCTACAAGGCCCTGGTGAGGAGGCAGAAGGGCAAGCCCTTCCCGCAGGAAGCCGTCGCGCAGCTCCGGGGCGCCCGCGACGCGGTGTTCCGGTCGTGGAACAACCCGCGGGCCCGGGCCTACCGGCGCATCTACGACATCCCGGATCACATCGGCACCGCCGTCAACGTGCAGTTGATGGTGTTCGGCAACATGGGCGACACCTCGGCCACCGGGGTGGGCTTCACGCGCAACCCCGCCACCGGCGCGAGGGAGTTCTTCGGCGAGTTCCTCACCAACGCGCAGGGCGAGGACGTGGTGGCCGGCATCCGCACGCCACAGCCGATCGCCGAGCTCGAGAAGGTGCTGCCGCACGCCTACCGGGAGCTGCGCCAGATCACCGCGCGCCTGGAGAGGCACTATCGCGACGTGCAGGACTTCGAGTTCACGATCCAGGACGAGAAGCTCTACATGCTCCAGACCCGCAACGGCAAGCGGACCGGCTATGCCGCGGTGGTGATTGCCACCGACATGGTCGCCGAGCGGCTGATCACGCCGCAGGAGGCGCTGCTGCAGGTCGACCCGTCGGCGCTCAGCCAGCTGCTGGCGCCGGTGTTCGATCCGAAGGAGTGGAAGAAGCTGCCGGTCACCACCCGCGGCCTGCCGGCATCGCCTGGCGCCGCATCCGGCCAGGTGGTGTTCACCGCCGACGACGCGGTGGAGTGGGTCGGGCAGGGCCGGAAGGTGCTGCTCGTCCGCAAGGAGACGGTGCCCGACGACATCCACGGCATGGAGGTGGCACAGGGTGTGCTCACCGCGACCGGGGGCATGACCTCGCACGCCGCCGTGGTGGGGCGCCAGATGGGCAAGCCGTCGGTGGTGGGCGCCGGCGAGATCGCCGTGGACGACAAGGCGCGCCGCTTCACCGTGAACGGCGTGGTGGTGAGCGAGGGCGACTGGGTCAGCTTCGACGGGCTCACCGGCGAGGTGAAGGTCGGCCAGGTGGCGACCAACCCCAGCGAGATCCTGCAGGTGGTCGGCGGGCGGATGGCGAAGGCCGACTCCGACATCTACCAGCGCTTCGAGAAGCTGCTCTCGTGGGCCGACCGGCAGCGGCGGCTGAAGATCCGCGCCAACGCGGACCAGGCCGACCAGGCCGAGCTGGCCTACGCCTTCGGCGCGCGCGGGATCGGCCTGTGCCGCACCGAGCACATGTTCTTCGGCGAGGGCCGCATCGAGAAGGTGCAGCGCATGATTCTCGCCACCACCGAGGTCCAGCGGCGCGCGGCGCTGGCCGAACTGCTCCCGCTGCAGCGCGGCGACTTCTACGGCGTCTTCCGGCACATGCACGGCGAGCCGGTGACCATCCGCACGATCGATCCGCCGCTGCACGAGTTCCTGCCCAGGCGTGAGGACCTCATGGTGGAGATCGCCAGGCTCGAGCTGACCAACGGCGCCACGGCGGCGATCGAGGAGAAGAAGGCGCTGCTCGCCCGCGTGGAGCAGCTGCACGAGTTCAACCCGATGCTCGGCCACCGCGGCGTGCGCCTGGGCATCACCTATCCCGAGATCACCGAGATGCAGGTGCGCGCCATCTTCGAGGCCGCCTGCCAGCTCGCGAAGGAAGGCGTCAAGGTGGTGCCCGAGGTCATGATCCCGCTCGTGGGCCACGTGCGCGAACTGCGCGACCAGAAGGCGATCGTCGACCGCGTGGCCGCCGAGGTGATGAAGGAGCTTAAGGTGAAGGTGAAGTACCTCGTGGGCACGATGATCGAGGTGCCACGCGGGGCGGTCACCGCCGACGAGATCGCCGCCGAGGCGCAGTTCTTCTCCTTCGGCACCAACGACCTCACGCAGATGACCTTCGGGTTCTCGCGCGACGACATCGGCAAGTTCCTCGGCGCCTACCAGGACCGCAAGATCCTCGAGCGGGATCCGTTCCAGTCGATCGACACGGTCGGCGTGGGCGCACTGGTCGAGATGGGATGCGTCAAGGGACGGAAGACGCGCCCCGATCTCAAGCTGGGCGTCTGCGGAGAACACGGCGGCGATCCTGCGTCGATCCACTTCTTCCATCAGGTGGGCCTCGACTACGTGAGCTGCTCGCCCTACCGCGTGCCGGTCGCCCGCCTGGCCGCCGCCCACGCGGCGCTGCAGGTGAAGGTCGGCGACTGACGTCCGTCAGCGGGCCGCGGGGCAGGAGCGCATCCAGGGGCGCTCCTGCCCGCCGGCGGTACGGGGCCGCCCCATGCACACCATCTACGTGAAGGTCGACGGGCGCGTCGAGGTGACCGACCGCGTCGATCCGTCCTGGCTCGACGAGGACGAACACGTCACCTTCTGGATGGACATCACCCACCCCGACGCCAGCGACGTCGCGGTGCTCCGGGAGACGCTCGGCATCCACGAGCTCGCGATCGAGGACGCGACCTCCGAGACCCACCAGCCCAAGGTGGAGAGCTACCCGGGGTTCCTCTACGTCGTGCTCCACGGCATCGACTTCGAGGCCTCGCGCCACGCCTTCGCCACGCACGACGTCGACTTCTTCCTGGGACGCAACTGGCTCGTCACCGTGCACGACGGGCGGTTCCGCTCGCTGCGGCGCGTCGCCGAGATCTGTCCCCGCAACGATCACCTCCTCGGCGAGGGGCCGGCGGCCCTGCTGCACCGCATCGTCGACCTGATGGTGGACAACTACCGCCCCGAGGTGGAGGCGCTCGACGACTGGCTCGACGAGATCGAGTCGAAGGTGTTCGAGGCCGCCACCTCGCTGCACATCCGCGACATCCTCGCGCTGAAGAAGGACGTGATGTCGCTGCGGCGCGTCACGGTGCCGCAGCGCGACGTGGTCGGGCGCCTCGCGCGGCGCGAGTTCGCCGAGATCGACCAGTCGGTGGCCTACCGCTTTCGCGACGTCCACGACCACCTCGTGCGGATCGTGGACGAAGCCATGGTGTTCAGCGACCGCATCACCGGCCTGCTCGAAGCGCACCTGTCGGCCACCTCGAACCGGCTGAACGAGGTGGTGAAGGTGCTCACCGTCATCACGACGGTCTTCGGCCCGCTCACCGTCATCACCGGCCTGTTCGGCATGAACGTGCACCTGCCGCCGCTGCCCGGCGGCGACCACGCGCAGTTCTGGTGGGTGATGCTGATGATGCTGACATCGGTCGGCGGCATGCTCGCGGTGTTCAAGAGGATGAAGTGGCTCTAGGGGCGCCCCCCCCGGAGACGGCCGGTCCCGGCGCCGCCTCGATCCGGCGCCTGCCCCCGGAGCTCGCCAACCAGATTGCGGCCGGCGAGGTGGTGGAGCGTCCGGCCAGCGTCGTCAAGGAACTGCTGGAGAACGCCATCGACGCGCACGCCCGCCACGTGACGGTGACGATCGAACTGGGCGGCAAGCGTCTGATTCGTGTCGTCGACGACGGAGAGGGCATGAGCGGCGACGACGCGCGGCTGGCCGTCGAACGGCATGCGACGAGCAAGATCCGGAGCGCGGGGGATCTGGCCGCCATCCTGACGCTCGGTTTTCGCGGGGAGGCGTTGCCCAGCATCGCGTCGGTGTCGCGGTTCACGCTGCGCACCCGCGCGCGCGGCGCCGTGAGCGGCACCGAGGTGGAGGTGCACGCCGGCATCCTCGCGCGGACGCGCGAGGTCGGCGCGGCCGAGGGCACGTCGATCGAGGTGGCCGATCTCTTCCACAACCTGCCCGCGCGCCGGAAGTTCCTCAAGGCCGACGCCGCCGAGGCGGCGCAGGTGACCCGCATCCTCACGCAGATCGCGCTCGCGTATCCCGAGGTGGGGGTGCGGCTCGAGAGCGCCGGGCGCCGCGCGATCGATTGCCCGCCCGCCGCCTCGTTCGCCGAGCGTTTCCACCAGCTCTACGGCGATCGGCCCGGCCTCGTCCCGGTCTCGCGCGAGAGCGGCGCGCTGCGCGTCCACGGCCTCGTCGCGGCGCTCACCGAAGATGGCCCCGCGCGCGGGCCGCAGAACGTGTTCGTCAACCGCCGCATGGTGAAGGACAAGACCATCGCCCACGCGGTGATGGCGGCCTACGCGACGGCGACGATCCGGGAGCGGAGCCCCGAGATCCACCTGTTCATCGACCTGCCGCCCGACCGCGTCGACGTCAACGTGCACCCGACCAAGGCCGAAGTGCGCTTCCTCGACCAGGGTTACGTGCACGAGTCGGTGCGGCGCGCCGTGAGCGAGGCGCTGGGCGCGCAGGCCGCCCCGCACCTGTCGCTGTCGGCGCCGCGCGGCGAGCCGGTGCCGACAGCCGCGCAGCCGCTGCCGCGCGTGCTGCCAGGCGTGCTCGACACGATGGGCGGTGCGCATCGCTGGCGGGACGTGGCAGGGCAGCCAGGCTGGGACGGGCCGGACGGAGGCCTCACCGGGCCGCGCCGCGCCGAGCCGCGCATGGACGATGCGGACGGGTTCGCCGCGGCTGGCGACGAGCCCGGTCCCGAGGTGGACCCCCGGGTCGGGACCGCCGACGCGCCGCCGTGGCCGCCGGAGGCCGCCCGTGGCGTTGCCGTGCCGGCGGGCGCGCGCCAGGCCGGCGTCGACGCCCTGCGGCCCATGCTGCCGCTCGGCCAGTTCCGCGACACCTACATCGTCGCCGTCGACGAAGACGGGCTGCTCATCATCGACCAGCACGTGGCGCACGAGCGCGTGCTGTTCGAGCAGATCGGCGAGCGGCTGACGCGGGGCCGCCTGCCTTCCCAGCGCCTGATCGCGCCGCTGCTGCTCGACGTCTCGCCGGCGCAGGCCGAGGCGCTGCTGCAGCACCGCGCGGAACTCGACCAGCTCGGCATCGAGATCGACGAGTTCGGCGCGGGCAGCCTGCGCGTGGCCTCGGTCCCGGCGCTGCTCGCGGCGGGCGACGTCGAGGCGACGCTGCGCGCGCTGGCTGACGATCTCGACGGCCTGGACCGCGGCAGCCGCGCCCACGGCGCGGTGCGCCGCATCGCGGCCACCATGGCCTGTCACGCGGCCGTGAAGGCCAATTACCCGCTCACGATCGAGAAGATGCGCCACATTCTCGACGAGCTGCGCCGGACCGCCCACTCCGCCGTCTGTCCGCACGGCCGGCCCGTCGTGCTGCGCCTCACGCGCCGCGAGATCGAGAAGAACTTCCAGCGGATCTGACGTCGCCGACGGGTCGCGGGCTGGAGCCGGACGCCCTGGCGCCGATTCCTCGCGGGAGGTCGCACGCCGACGTGGCCACGCCAGCCCCTCAGCCGTCCTGTTGCCCGCACTGCGGGGCGCCCGCACCCGGAACGGAACCGGAATGCACGCGCTGCGGCATCGTCTTCGCCAAGTACGACGCGGGCCGCCGGCTACGGCCGCGGCCACTGCCAGAACGGCCGGTGCGTCCCGCCTGGCCCGGCATCGCCGGGGATCTCGACCCATCATGGCGGGCACCGGTCGTGGCGAGGGCGCTCCTGTGGGTGGCGCTCAGTGGCTGGACCGTCGCTTTCGCACGCCAGGACATCGCCTCCAACTTCGCGGGCGAATCGGTCCTTCACCTGGTGAACCTCGTCTTTCACGAGGCAGGCCACATCGTCTTCGCGCCGTTCGGGCGCTTCGTGGCGGTCGCCGGAGGGTCACTGCTGCAGGTGCTGGTGCCGATCGCGTGCGCCGTGGCGCTGTGGCGGGCGCGTGACCGCTTCGGAGCGGCCGTCGGCCTGTGGTGGGCGGGGCAGAACCTGCTCGATCTGGCGCCGTACATCAACGATGCCCGCGCGCTGCAACTGGTGCTGCTTGGCGGGCGGACCGGGGCCGAGGTCGAGGGGCACGACTGGGAGTACCTGCTGTCGGCGCTCGGCTGGCTGCATCGCGATCACACGCTCGCGCTCGCGGCGCACGTGCTGGGCCTGGCGGTGATGGGCCTGGCGCTGGTCGCGGGGGCGACGGTCCTGCTTCGCCAGTGGCGGCGCCGCGGCGATGTGGACGACACCGTCGCGGAAGAGGATTCGGCGCCGTCGCGCTGACCACCCTGAACACGGCGATCCGTCGCGGACCGCGCCGGAACCCACACTGCCGATTCGCGCCGGGCGGGGCGCACGGGATCGGGCGCGCGACACCCGACGCAAGCGGGACTTCGGCGGGGAACGAGGCCGCGGGGGAACCCTCACCCGTCCTCCCGCTCGCGCATCGCCCCCCGACGCTGCGCCCACCCGTCGAGCCGCCGCTTGATCTCCTTCTCGAAGCCGCGCTCGGTGGGCTCGTAGTACTTCCGGCCGCGCAGCGACTCCGGCAGGCAGTCCATGGCGGTGACCGCGTCGCGCTCCTCGTGCGCGTAGCGGTAGCCCTTGCCGTAGTCGAGTTCCCGCATCAGCCGCGTGGGCGCATTGCGCAGGTGCAACGGCACCGGCTCGGCGATCTCGCCGTGGGCGTCGGCGGCGGCGCGGCCGTAGGCCAGGTAGACGGCATTGCTCTTGGGCGCCGTCGCCAGGTAGATGGCCGCCTGCGCGAGCGCGGTGTTCGCCTCGGGCAACCCCAGCATGTGCGCCGCCTCGCGCGCGGCGACGGCCACCACCAGCGCCTGCGGGTCGGCGTTGCCCACGTCTTCGGATGCGAACCGGATCAGGCGGCGCGCCACGTACATGACGTCTTCGCCCGCCTCGAGCATGCGCGCCAGCCAGTAGACCGCGGCGTCGGGGTCGCTGTTGCGCATCGACTTGTGCAGCGCGGAGATGAGGTTGAAGTGCTCCTCGCCCGACTTGTCGTAGAGCAGCGCGCGCCGCTCGACCAGCGCCGCCACCGTCTTCACGTCCAGGGTCCGTCCGGCGCCGGCCACGGGCGCAGCGACCAGGCCGGCGGCCAGCTCCAGCAGGCCGAGCGCCGCGCGGGCGTCGCCGTTCACGTGCCGCGCGATGGCGCGCAGCGCCTCGGGCGTGGCCGTGATGTCGAGGGCCCCGAGGCCGCGCTCGCGATCCGCGAGCGCCCGATCCAGGATGACGAGGATGTCGTCTTCGTCCAGGGCGTGGAGGACGAACACCTTCGAGCGCGAGAGCAGCGCCGCGTTCACCTCGAAGGAGGGGTTCTCGGTGGTGGCGCCCACGAGCACGATGTCGCCGCTCTCCACCCGCGGCAGGAACGCGTCCTGCTGCGCCTTGTTGAAGCGGTGGATCTCGTCGACGAAGAGGATGGTGCGGCGCCCCAGCCGCCGGCGTGCCTCCTCGGCCTCGAGCATCACGGCCTTGATGTCCTTGATGCCGGAGAGCACGGCGCTGAAGGCGACGAAGCGGGCGTGGGTGGCCGCGGCAATGACGCGCGCCAGCGTCGTCTTGCCGGTGCCGGGTGGGCCCCACAGGATGATCGACTGCAGCACGTCGCGCTCGATTGCCTCGCGCAGCGGGCGGCCGGGCGCCAGCAGGTGGCGCTGTCCCACCACCTCGTCCAGCGTGCGGGGCCGCATGCGGTCGGCCAGCGGCGGGCGCGCGGCGGCGGCACCCCCGGCGTCGCCGTCGGGTCCGCCGGGTTCGTCGAACAGGGAGCCGGTCATTGGCGCTCGCGGCGCTGCCGCGCCGCCTCGTAGAGCAGGATGCCGGTCGCCACCGCCACGTTGAGCGACTCGACGCCCTCGCGCATGGGGATGGCCACGCGCGCCGCGCCGGCGGCCAGATCGGCCGGCAGCCCCTGACCCTCGTTGCCCACGAGCAGGGCGGTGGGGCGCGTCCAGTCGATCGCCTCTGGCGGCGCGCCCGGGCCCCCGGCAGCGGCGATGACGGCGAGTTGTCGCGCCTGGATCGCGCGGCGTACGGCAAGGCGGTCGCGTTCGACCCGGATCGGCAGCCGCAGCGCGCTGCCCATCGACCCGCGCAGCGCCTTCCACCCGAACGGATCGGCGCACGCGCCGGCGGCGATCGCGCCAGTGGCGCCGCACCCGTCGGCGGCACGCACGATGGCGCCGACATTGCCCGGATCCTGGACGTCGCAGGCGACAACGACGAGCGGGTTCGCGTCGCCGAAGGGATCGGCCAGGCCGGCTGGCTGCCGCCGGGCCAGCGCCACGATCTCGCCGGGAGAGCGCACGGGGCTGATCGCGTCGATGACGTGACGCGAGACGGCGAGCACCGTGGCGCCGCCAGCCCGCGCGCGCGCCGCCAGCGCCGCGGCCGCGGGGGTGGCGGGTGCCGCCAGCACAAGCAGATCGAGCGGCCACGCCGTCTCGAGGGCCACCTCCACCAGGTGCAAGCCGTCGAGCAGCAGGACGTCAGGATCCTCGCCACGCGCGGCCCGGCGGAATCGCCCGACCACCGGATGTCGCCGGCTGGTGACGGGATCGGCGGGCGGCGCGTCGCGGCCGTGCGGATCGTCCACGTCGCCTATGCTACACTCGCCCCTCGTCAGTTCTCCGGTTTCCGCGGGGTCATCCGGCCCGCCCCGCACGACATTCGACGAACCACCGCCCGCGTCCCTCTGGCGACGGCCCCGCCGCGCGAGGCTGATGGCGTGACGACGGTCAGGAGTCGCTCCCGATGAAGGCCCGACTGGTGAAACGATTCGAAGACGAGATCAGCGAACTCGATCGCGAGCTGAAGACCGAACTGCCGAAGGAAATTCAGCGTGCGCGGGAACTGGGCGACCTGCGCGAGAACGCGGAATACAAGGCGGCGAAGGAGCGCCAGGAGTTCCTGCAGGCCCGCATCGCGATGCTCCGCAGGCGCGTGGCCGAGATCGCGCTGATGAACGTCGATCGCATCCCGAAGGACAAGGCGGGCCTCGGCTCCACCGTCCACCTGCTGGAGTCGAGCGGTCAGACCGTTGTCTACCAGCTCGTCATGCCGGAGGACGCCGACGCCGAACGCGGCTGGATCTCCACCGCCTCGCCGATCGGCCGCGCCATCGTCGGCAAGGAGCCCGGCGACGAAGTCCACGTCAAGGCACCTTCGGGCGACCGGCTGTTCGAACTCGTCAAGCTCGTCACCGTCCACGACGCCGGGTAGATCGTCATCGCTGCCACGCCTGCTTCGGCCCGTTCCTACTCGCCGCACCTGCGCACGGCGCTCGTGCTGGCCGGCACCGGTACGGCCGGTGCCTACCATGCGGGCGTGTTGCGCGCGCTGCGCGAGGCGGGCGTCCGCATCGACGTGATGGCGGGGCGGGGCATGGGCGTCGCCAGCGCGCTGTTCGCGGCGGCAGACGCGGATCCGCGCCTGTGGGACGCGTCAGGCCTGTGGACGCACCTCGAACGGCCGGGGGCCCTGTACGGCTGGCGGCTTCCCTGGCGCGTCGTGGCAGGAGCCACCGGGCTGGCGTTCGGCCTGCTGGCCCTGCCGCTGGCGATGGCTCTGGTGCTCGCACTGGCCTATCCGCTGGTGTTCCTGCTGCTGGTGGCCGCTCCCGGCTGGGGCGGCGCCGTCGCCGCGGCGTACGCCGCGCTGGTGGGGCGGCTGCTGTCACCTGACGTGCTGGCGGGCCTGGTGCCGCGGGCGGTGACCGTCGTCCTCGTGGTCGGCCTGGCCGGCACGATCTTCGCCGCCGGCGCGGGCTGGGTGCGCGTGCGCCGGCGCCAGGCCAGCGGCAGCCCCTGGTGGATAGGCCTGGGGGCGCCGCTGGACGGGGAGGCCGCCGCAGCCTGGGTCCGGGCGGGGTTCTGGCGCTACCTGCGCGGCGTCGCGAGCGTCGCCGAGCCGCCGGCCCGCGATCTGGGGCAGCGCTACGTGGAGTTGCTGCGGGAGAACGTGGGGCAGCCCGGATACCGCGAACTCCTGCTGACGGTGCACGACCTCGACGCGCGCGCCGATCTCGTCTTCGCGATGCTCGCCGAGAGCTGGCGCAAGGTGTTCCTGGAGCAGGCCGGCGACACCGCGCGCCGGTCGCTGGCGGTCGTCGATCTCGCCGGCGCGGGCGGCGAGCACCTGGTCGATGCCCTGTCGGGGGCGCTGGCGGTGGCGCCGGCGTGCGAGCCGGCGCCGATCGCCCTGCGATCCGAGGGGGCGTGGCGGGGCGAGACCCATCGCCTGGTCGACCGGCCGGCGGCCCTCGGACGACTGCTGGAGGAGTGCCTGCAGGCCGGCGTCCGGCAGGTGGTGCTGGTGGTGGCCGATGCCGCCGGGAGCGGGCCTCATGGGCTCAGGCGCCGGCGCGCCGAGCCGCGCGCGCGCCTCGGCGATGCGGTGGCCGGCGATGAGGCAGCGGTCGTCCGCGACGTGCTCGCCACGCACGCCGTCCACTTCGACGGGTGCTTCGTCATCCGTCCCGACCACAACCCGATTGGGCCGCTCGATTTCGGCGGGGCCTTCGACGAGCGATCGGATCGGATGGTGCTGCTGCCCGAACTCGTCGCGCGCGGCTACGAGGACGCCTACCGCCAGTTCGTCGATCCGGTGGTGGGTGCCAGCGGCGAGTCACTGGGATCGGGCGCGGCCAGGGGGCCGGCGGCGCCCGTCGGCCCGGGCGACGTGCCGCTGGCGCGCGGGTAGCGCGGTCGCGGTCACCGCCAGGCTCCCCGACGTTGCCGTGACACCCCGGCCGAGGCCGGGCCCCCGCATCGCGGCCGCCGGAAGCCCGGGCGGCCGGGACTGTCGCGCGCGGGCCGGACGTGGACGTCCGTCACGACGGTCGCTGCGCGGGAGCCGTGCGGGCCTTACACTGTGGTCCCATGTCCTCCGACACCAGCCGGCCCGCCACGCGCGTCATCCATACCGGCGAGGGGAGCTGGCCGGACGCGGCGCCGCTCACCGCGCCGATCTACCAGACCTCCACGTTCCTGTTCTCCTCGGCCGAGGAGTTGCGACGACACCAGGCGGGCGAAGCCGGCCAGTTCATCTACTCGCGGTACGGCAACCCCACCGTCGTGGCGGCCGAGGAGAAACTGGCCGTCCTGCACGGCGCCGAGGCGGCGCTGCTGTTCGGGTCGGGCATGGCGGCGGTGTCGACGACGATTCTCGGGCTGGCCTCGGCCGGCGACGAGGTGCTGTGCTGCGGCGCCATTTACGGCAACACCCTCGGGTTCCTCACGCAGATCGCCACCCGCCTGGGCCTTGCCGTGCGGTTCCTCTCGATCGAGGACACGCGCGAGCCATCGCGGGCCTTCGGCCCCCGCACGCGCCTGCTCTGGTTCGAGTCGCCGATCAACCCCACGCTGCGGTGCCTCGACATCGCCGCGGTGGCGCGCGCGTGCCGCGCGCGCGGCGTCGTGTCGGTCATCGACTCGACGTTCGCGTCGCCGGTGAACCAGCGGCCGCTCGAGCGGGGTGTCGATCTCGTCATGGAGAGCGCGACGAAGTACCTCGGCGGGCACTCGGACGTGACGGCGGGCATGGTCGCGGGCCGGCGGACGCTGCTCGACCCCTTGCGGACGACGCGGCGGCTGCTGGGGACCGTGATCGAGGCCGGGCCGGCCTGGCTGCTGGCGCGCAGCCTGAAGTCGGTCGACGTCCGGGTGCGCCGTCACAACGAGAACGCCATGGCCGTCGCCCGGTGGCTTGCCGCCGACCCGCGTGTCAGCCGCGTGCTCTACCCGGGACTGCCCGGTCATCCCGATCACGAGATCGCGCGCGCGCAGATGGACGGCTTCGGCGGCATGGTCACCTTCGATCTGGACGGCAGCTACGACCGCGCGGCGCGGCTCTTCGATCGCCTGCGCGTGTTCAGGCGTGCGGCCAGCCTCGGCGGCGTCGAGAGCCTGTGCAGCCTGCCGGTGCTCACCTCGCAGTACGGGTGGGACGACCAGCAACTGGCCCGCGCCGAGGTCACGCGGGGGATGGTGCGGCTGTCGGTGGGGCTCGAGGATCCGGCCGACCTGATCGCCGACCTCGATCAGGCGCTCGCCTGAGGGCGGAGCGCGTCGCCTCAGACCTTCGCGGGCTCGCGGGGCGGCGTCTTCTTCTCGGCCGGCTGCGCCGTCTCGCGCAGGAACGTCGCCGCCATCTCCTGCAGCATCGCCGTGACCGCCGCCTCGTCGAGTTCGCCGTGCCGCTCCACCAGCCGGTCCCAGGGCACCACCGCCTTGGCCATGGCGCGATGGCCGCCCGCGCTGCCGAGATCGCTGAACCAGCGCTTGACGAACTCACCCGCGTTGCGCGAGTAGCCGAGGTTGCGTACCGACACGACGAGGAAGTCGTTGACGCGGCCGGCGACGATCGTCCACTTGGTGTCCTCGAGCTGCAGGAAGAAATCGGCGACGTAGACGATGACGTCCTCGCGCGGCGTGGCGCCGAGGAAGGCGCAGAACACCTGGTCGCGCAGCTGGCCGCGGTCCAGCGCCTCGCGCACGTAGCCCAGGCGCTCCATCGTGATCTCGGCGCCCTCCATGCGGCGGATCAGCGCCGGATCGGCGAGCGGATAGAGGTAGGTGAAGGCCTCGAGATCCGACCGGTTCGTCTGGCGGGCGAAGAACAGCGTGTCGGACTTGATCGCGTAGAGCATCGCCGTCGCCGTCCGCTCCGAGATGCTGGCGTCGACCGCGCGCAGGTGCTCGGTGAGGATGGTGCTCGTCGAGCCGTAGTCGGCGCGGATGTCCTTGAACACGGCGCGGTAGCCGGGCTGCTCGGGATGGTGATCGACGACGAGGTCCACGCGGTCCAGGAGCCCGGCGAAATAGTGCGGCTGCACGTCGACCGTCGCGATGCGATCGAAGCTTGGCAGCACGTCGGACGTGATCGGCTCGACGTGGATGTCGAGCAGTGAGGCCATCCGCAGGTTCTCGGGCCGGGTCATCGTCTGCATCGCGCCGATGATGCAGGTGGTCTTCGTGCGGCGCAGGATGTTGCGCAGGGCGAGGCCGCTGGCCATCGCGTCGGGATCGGGATCGTTGTGGAGCAGGATCAGGACGCGATCCGCGTCCTCGAAGTACCGCTGGTACTGCTGGACCCTGGCGCGGATGAGCGATCGGCCCAGCTCGGCGTGCAGCGGCGGACCGACGAGGCCGGCCAGCGAGAGCGCGGCCACCTCCGGGACGTGGGTCCGCAGCTCGTCCAGCCGTCGCGCCGACGGCGTGGTCGACAGGATGTAGAGCAACGTGCCGCCGGCGTCGCGCGCCGCCTCGGCGATGCGGCGGAGGCCGCGGCGGCCGTTGTCCTCCACGAGCACCAGCGTGTTGGGCGAGACGTCGGCCTTCACGTAGGTGTCGACGCGGCGTGGATCGCCGACGGTCACCTCCAGGCCCGCCTCGTGCAGCCTGCGCGCCAGCGGGCGGCTCTCGACGAGGAACTCCACCTCGAATCCCGGCACGAGCACCTGGTGGAGGGTGCGGATGAGCAGTTCGTCCTGGCAGACGGCGAGACACTTCATAGACGGGCAGGGCGGCGGCGGCGCCGGTACCGCGAAGCGAGGCCGCATTATACGCCTCGCGACGCGGGGCGTGCAGGAAGCGCCCGGGCCGTGTCCGGGCGCGGCCGCCGCCGGGGGCCGGCGCGGCCGGTGTTCCCGGCAGCCGTCCGGCGCGGTAGACTGGCGCCTGCACATCCAGGGGGCTGACGTGAGACGACACTGGTCGGCAGCGGCGAGCCTGGTGGCGTGGGCGATCGCGACGGGTGCCGGTGCGCAACCGGTGTTCCGCGCCGGCGTCGATCTCGTCAACTTCGGCGTCACGGTCGTCGATCGCCAGGGCGCCCTGGTCACCGATCTCGGGCCCGAGGACTTCGAGGTGGTGGAGAAGGGGCGCTCCCAGCGGCTGGAGGTGTTCGCGCGCGGCGATGCGGCGGCCGCGCCCCTGCGCCTGGGCCTGCTCTTCGACACCAGCGGCAGCATGCTGGAGGACATCGGGTTGTCGCGCAGCGCGGCGATCAAGTTCCTGAACACCATGTCGCGCGCCGAGGACATCACCCTGGTGGACTTCGACGCCGAGGTCCGGGTGGCGCGTTACGGGCAGCCCGACTTCCCGCGGCTGGTCGAGCGCATCCGGGGACGCAGGCCCGATGGCGAGACGGCGCTCTACGACGCGCTCGGCGTCTACCTCGACGGGGCCGGAGGACAGGACGGACAGAAGATTCTGGTGCTCTACACCGACGGCGACGACACGCGCAGCGCCATGCGCTTCGGCGACCTGTTCGACCTGGTGCGCGCCTCCGACGCCACCATCTACGCCATCGGCTTCCTGCAGCGCCAGCCGGCGTCGCGGGGGCTCACCCAGCGGGTGCGGCTCCAGCAGATCGCGGAGGCCACCGGCGGACAGGCTTTCTTCCCCGGATCGCTGAAGGAACTCGACGACATCTACGCCAGGATCGTCGAGGAGATCGGCGCCCGCTACACGCTGGGCTACGAGGCACAGGCGCCGGCCGACGGGACGTGGCGCGAGGTGAGCGTGAAGGTGACGCGGCCCGACCTGAAAGGGGCCAGGGTCCGCACGCGAAAGGGTTACTTCGCGCCGCTGCTGCGCGGCGAGGCTGACGTCATCCGCTGAACCGGGCCCGGCGTCCTCACCGGCCCTGCCCGTCGGGCGATCCGGTCGGCCGTGCTACGATCCCGGGTTGCGCCGGCGTCGCGTGGACCCGGCGAGCGCCACGACACTGTGCGGCCGTGCCTCGGAGTTCCCGGGCGCGCCCCCGGCCCGATGCCTTCGACCTACGACCGCTTCGACCTCGTCTCCGACTTCGAACTCCGGGGCGACCAGCCGCACGCCATCGCGCAACTCGAGGAGGGGCTGGCCCGCGGCGACCGGGCGCAGGTGCTGCTGGGCGTCACGGGATCGGGCAAGACCTTCACGATGGCGCACGTCATCGCGCGGGCGAACCGGCCCACGCTGGTGATGGTGCACAACAAGACGCTCGCCGCCCAGCTCTACCAGGAGTTCCGCCGCTTCTTCCCGCGGAACGCCGTCGAGTACTTCGTCTCCTACTACGACTACTACCAGCCGGAGGCCTACGTCCCGGCCACCGACGCCTACATCGAGAAGGAGTCGACCATCAACGAGGAGATCGACCGCATGCGGCTGTCGGCCACGCGGTCGCTCTTCGAACGCCGCGACGTGATCATCGTCGCCAGCGTCAGCTGCATCTACGGCCTGGGCTCGCCCGAGGCCTACTACGGGATGATGCTGCCGCTCGAGCGCGGGCAGCGCATCCGCCGGGAGGAGATCCTCCGCAAGCTGGTGGAGATCCAGTACGAGCGCAACGACCACGAGTTCACCCGCGGCACCTTCCGCGTGCGCGGCGACATCATCGAGGTCTACCCGTCCTACGAGGAGCACGCGCTGCGCATCGAGCTGTTCGGCGACGACGTCGACGAGCTCATCAGCATCGACGCCCTGACGGGCCGGACGCTGCGGCGCCACGACAAGCTGGCGATCTACCCGAAGTCGCACTTCGTCACGCCGCGCGCGCGCCTGCAGCGGACGGTGGACACCATCAAGGCCGAACTGGTGCTGCGCCGCGACGAACTCGAGCGGGACGGGCGGCTGCTGGAGGCGCAGCGCCTCGATCAGCGCACGAAGTTCGACCTGGAGATGATCCAGGAGATCGGGTACTGCCACGGCATCGAGAACTACGCGCGCCACCTTTCGGGCCGCGGGCCGGGTGAGCCGCCGCCGACGCTGCTCGACTACCTGCCGCCCGACGCGCTGGTGATCATCGACGAGAGCCACCAGACCGTCCCGCAGGTCGGCGGGATGTACGAAGGCGACCGCTCGCGCAAGGAAGTGCTGGTCAACTACGGCTTCAGGCTGCCGTCGGCGCTCGACAACCGCCCGCTCACCTTCCCGGAGTGGGAGACGCGCGTGGGGCTGTCGGCGCTCTCGGCGCAGCGGCCGATGGCCGCCCGGCGCTGGCGGAAGCCGTGGCAGCGGACCGGGCTGGTCGGGTCGCGCGCCGTCTGGCCGACCCAGCCCGACCTGGCGCCGGCCGACACGACGCCCGCACCGATGCCCGGCCTGGCCGCGCCGCCGGGCGAGGACCGGCGCCAGGTGCTGTTCGTCTCGGCGACGCCGGGGCCCTATGAGCTCGAGCTCACCGGCGGGGCCTTCGTCGAGCAGGTGATCCGCCCCACCGGGCTCACCGATCCCCCGATCGACGTCCGCCCGGTGCGCGGGCAGGTGGACGATCTGCTGGCCGAGATCCGGCAGCGGGCCGCGCGCCGCGAGCGCGTGCTGGTCACCACGCTCACCAAGCGGATGGCCGAGGACCTCACGCAGTACTATCAGGAGCTGGGCGTGAAGGTGCGCTACCTGCACTCGGACATCGACACGCTCGAACGCGTCGAGATCCTGCGCGACCTGCGGCGTGGGACCTTCGACGTACTGGTCGGCATCAACCTGCTGCGGGAGGGGCTCGACCTGCCCGAGGTCTCGCTGGTGGCGGTGCTCGATGCCGACAAGGAGGGGTTCCTGCGGTCCTCCGGCGCGCTCATCCAGACCATCGGCCGCGCGGCGCGCAACGTCAACGGGCAGGCTATCCTGTATGCCGACGTCGTCACGGCGTCGATGCAGCGCGCGCGCGACGAGACGTCGCGACGCCGGCGCAAGCAGCTCGACTACAACGTCGAGCACGGGATCACGCCCACCTCCATCGTCAAGGCGATCGACGAGGTGCTGTCGAGTGTCTACGACCGCGATTACGTGACGGTGGCGCCCGAGGCGGGTGAGCCCGAGGGCGTGCGGACGCACGGGGAACGGGTGGCGGTGATGGCCAGGCTCGAATCCGACATGAAGGCGGCGGCGCAGAACCTGGAGTTCGAGCGCGCCGCCGAACTCCGCGATCGGCTCAAGCGGCTCCGGACGCGGGATCTGGGTCTGGCCGCGGCGCGAGGGTGAGCGTGCGCGTGGTGCCCGACTGGATCGAGGACCGTGTCAAGAACGGCCTGCTGGAGATGCAGGAGTACGTGCGCCTGCTCGGACAGGTGGGCCGGGCGCTGGTGAGCGGCCCCTATTACTGGCGCGACATCGTCGAGCAGTTCGACGCCATCGGCGCGGGCTCGCTCGCCGTGGTGCTGCTCACCGGCCTGTTCACCGGCGCGGTGCTGGCGCTGCAGTCGGGGTTCACGCTCGACCAGTTCGGGGCGCGGTCGGAGGTGGGCCGGCTGGTGGGCGCCTCGATGGTCAAGGAACTCGGCCCCGTGCTGACGGCGCTGATGGTCACCGGCCGCGTCGGATCCGGCATCGCCGCCGAGCTGGGTTCGATGATGGTCACCGAGCAGATCAGCGCCCTGCGCGCGCTCGGCACCGACCCGGTGCGCAAGCTCGTCGTCCCCCGGATCCTGGCCGGCCTCGTGATGGTGCCCGTGCTCACGACGATCGCGATCGGCATCGGCATGGTGGGCGCGTGGATGGTCACCACCGGCCAGCTCCGTGTCGCCTCGAGCGTCTACTGGAACTCGGTGTGGGCCGGGCTCTACGTGCAGGACGTCTACATGGGCCTCATCAAGCCGTTCCTGCTCGGGTTCGTCATCGTGAGCGTCGGCTGTCACGTCGGGCTGCGCACCAGCGGCGGCACGCAGGGCGTGGGCCGTGCCACCACCCGGGCGGTGGTGGCGGCCTCGGTGGGCGTGCTCGCGGTGAATTTCTTCGTCACGAAACTCCTGTTCTGGCTGATGTACTGAAGGACCGGCATGCCCCCTTTCTCCAGCTGGTGGCGCCGCGGGGCGCGGCAGACCGCCACCGACCCGGCGCTGGAGGCCCTGCGTGAAGAGGCCTTCGGGCCGGGCTCGCCCATCGTCGTCTTCGACCGGGTGACGCTCGCCTTCGACGAACGCGTCGTGCTCAACAACGTGAGCTTCACGATGATCACCGGGCACACCAAGGTGGTGCTCGGCGCGAGCGGCGCCGGCAAGTCGACGATCCTCAAGCTGATCCTCGGCCTGCTGAAGCCCGATGCCGGCATCGTCTGGGTGAACGGCGAGCGCGTGGACGAGATGGACGAACTCGGCATGATGGCCGTGCGCGCCAACCTCGGCATGGTGTTCCAGGAAGGGGCGCTCTTCGACAGCCTCACCGTGCGCGAGAACGTCGGCTACAAGCTGTTCGAGGAGACCGACACGCCGCTCGCGCAGGTGAACGCGCGCGTCGAGGAGGTGCTCCACTTCATGGGCCTCGGCGATTACATCGACCAGATGCCGTCCGAGCTCTCGGGCGGGCAGCGGCGCCGTGTCGCCATTGCCCGCGCGATGGCCGCCAAGCCGAAGCTGCTGCTCTACGACGAGCCGACGACCGGCCTGGATCCGATCACCGCCATCACCATCGACGACGAGATCATCAAGCTCCGCGATCTCGAGGGCGTCAGCTCGATCCTGGTGACGCACCAGCTGCGCGACGCCTTCTACGTCGCCACGCACGAAGCCGTGCGCGAGAATGGACACGTCGGCATCCTCCAGGCCGACCGCGGCAAGTGCGCCGAGACCGAATTCCTCATGCTCAAGGACGGCGACGTCGTGTTCGAGGGGAACGCCAGCGAGCTGCGCGCCTCGCGCGACGCCTACATCCGCTCGTTCCTGTCCTGATCCGCAGCCCGCGCCGAAAGGATTCGCATGCCCCGCACCCGTTCGCTGGCCTGGTCGCAACTCAAGGTCGGCATCCTCGCGGTCGCCGCCCTCGTGCTCGCCGGTCTCTTCATCATGTCGGTCGGCGGCCAGGGCTTCTCCTGGCAGCAATACCGCCTCTACACCCGTTTCAACGACATCCTCGGGCTCAAGAAGGGCGCCGTGGTCCGCGTGGCCGGCGTCGAGGTGGGCACCGTGGAGCGCATCGAGTTCGTCGGTTCGGAAGTCGAGGTGGGGCTGCTGGTGAAGAAGTCGATGCAGCCGCTGATCACCACCGATTCGCGCGCCAGCATCGGATCGCTGAGCCTGCTGGGCGCCGCCGTGGTGGACGTGAGCCCCGCCGCGACGGGCGCGGCGATTCCCGACGGGGGGCAGGTGACGTCGCGTCGCGCGGCGGGACAGCTGGCCGACGTGTCGGACGCCGCCACCAAGGGCCTGCAGCAGGCGACGGCGTTGCTCGCCGACATGCGCGCCGGCAAGGGCACGGTGGGCCGGCTCTTCACCGACGAGCAGCTCTACCGGCACGTCAACGCCTTCGTCGAGGCGGCCCAGGGCGTGATGGTCTCGCTCAATCAGGGCAAGGGAACGCTGGGGCAGCTGATCCAGGATCCCGGCGTGCACCGTTCCCTGGAGACGACGCTGACCGATCTCTCGAGCATCACCGCCCGGCTGAACAAGGGCGAGGGGAGCCTGGGCGCCCTGCTGGCGGACAAGGCGTTCGCCGATGCGCTCACGGCCGCCACGGTGAACATGCGCGAGCTGACGGCACGGCTCACCCGCGGCGAGGGCACGGTCGGCAAGCTGCTCACCGACGATGCGCTGTACACGCGGCTGACCTCGGTCGTGGAACGGCTGGACGCGATGACCAGGCGCCTGGACGCGGGCCAGGGAACGGCCGGCCAGTTGCTGCAGGACAAGCAGTTGTATGAGAACATGAACTCGGCCGTGGGTGAGATGCGCAGCCTCATCGCAGACATCCGCCGCGACCCCAGGAAGTTCCTCAACGTCAAGGTCAGCCTGTTCTGACGCCGATGCGTCGGACTCGCGCCGGGAGGTGCAACGTGTCGAACGACAACGGCAACGCCGCGGCCATCATGATGGCATTCGTCCTCGGGGCCATCGCGGGCGCGGCCACGGCCCTGCTCTGGGCTCCGCAGTCGGGTGAGGAGACCCGGCGGCTGATCGCCGACAAGGCGCGCGAGAGCCGCGAGAGGGCCTCCGACGTGGCGCAGCGCGGCCGCGAGTTCGTGGACCGCCAGCGCGAGAGCCTCGGCGGCGCGATCGAGCGCGGCAAGGAGGCGTATCAGCGCGCGCGCGGGACGGAGGAGCCGGCGTGAACGACACCGCCGCGGTCGTCTTCCTGGGCGTGATTGCCGTCGCGGTGTTCGTGATGGCCCTGCTGCAGGTTGGCGCCGTGGTGTACGCCGCGCGCCTGGCGCGGCGGGCGGAAGGTCTGCTGACGCGTCTCGAGCACGACATCCAGCCGGCCATCGAACGCGTGACCGCGCTCACCGGCGACGCGGCGCGGGCCGCCGCACTCGCCGCGTCCCAGGTGGAGCGGGCCGACCGGCTGCTCGACGAGATCACGGTGCGGGCCGATCGCGCGTTCACCTCCGTGCAGCGCGCGATCGGCACGCCCCAGCGCGAGGCCACCGCCCTGGTGGCCGGCGTGCGCGCTGCCGTGGGCGCGCTGCGCGGAGCGCGGCAGGCACGGCGCCGCCGCAGCGGTTTCGACGAGGACGACGCCCTGTTCATCGGGTGAGGGGCGTGGCCGACGTTGACGGCTGCCGGCGCCAGTGGTAAGCATTACGCGCGGTGCAGGGAAGTGGACCCGCCTGACCCCGCCTTGAGGGAGGCGCCATGACCGTTCGCTCTCGTCTCGTCGTTCTTGTGGCCGCTACGGCCGTCTCGTTGTCATTCCCCGTCGCATCCAGTGCCCAGGAGCCGCCATCCACCTCGGCGGGCCCTACCAGGGAACTCGTCAGCCTCCTCGAGAAGCGCCTCGACTCCGGCATGGCGTTCCTGGCCGCGAAGCTGCCCAACGGCGGCGCGCATCAGTACGTCGGGGCGCTCTACCTCCAGGCCGTCCCGCAACTGCTGGTCGTCATCGCGCAGTTCGAGCCTCCGGTGTTGATGGACGAGCGGTTGGCCAAGCGTGACTACCGCGAGGCCTACACCGACCTGAACAGCGCCTCGAAGGTCGGCACGCGCCACTTCTTCGAGGATCTGAAGGTGGACGGCATGATGCCGCGCCGTGACGGATCGGAGCCCTTCGACATGTACACGGGCCTGGACGGCAAGCGGCTGCAGTTCGATGGCGACGCGCGGAAGCAGCAGTTGACCGAGGAGCAGTACCGGGCCGCGTTCGTCGCCGCCGACGCCCTCTACGCCAAGGCGGTGCAGGCCCTGCTGGCCGAGGCGAAGAAGTAAGGTCCGCTCTGCCGGGCACCGGCGCGACCGCGGTCCGCCGGCGCCCGGTGGAGGCCAGCGCGTTCTCCCGGCCGCCGGGGGCGGATCGGCGCGGCGATCAGTCGTCGCGTGCGACCAGCAGGACGCCAGGCCGGACGTCATAGGCGTGGAAGAAGTCGTCGGTCTCCCACAGAGTGGCCCCGCCCGGTTCGGGATCGATGATGCCGCCGGCGCGCAGCAGCACCAGGTGGCTGGGCAGCGACAGCATCCCGTAGGCGGTCGCAACGTCGTACTTGCGTACACGTTTGAGGGGCGTGCCCAGTGCGCGTGCGATCTGCTCGATCTCCCACAGCCGCAGGCCGCGGCGCCCCTGCCACGGACGATCGCGCACCGCGACCTCGCGCAGCACGTCCTCGTAGGATCGGCCCAGGTACATCGCCAGCACGCAGATGGCGCAGTCGTTCTTCTCCCGGCCGGGCACGATGCGCGTGGCGATGGCCGGGTGAAGGCTGCCGGGACGAGGTTTCGCCGAAGTGCGACGGTAGGGCATGGTCGTCGAGCCGACGCCCGGGCCGGCCGGGGCGTCGACTCATTATGTGTCCCGGCGAGGCCTCGAGGAAGTTCCCGGGGGCACGCGCCGGCCGGCCAGGCTGGAGGACCGGCACGCTGGGCGCGTAATTCGTTGGAAACACGTTATTTATCTGAAAGGATGCCTTCTGGTGACCACGGTGCCTCCCGGCTGGCTGTCGCGATGTCTGCTGGCTGGTTCCCTCCTGGCGATCGCGCTGTTGCCGCCGGGTGTCCTGGCGGGAGCGGCCGGACAGGCGCCCAACGGCACGCGGCCGCAGGTCGCATCCGATGAGACGACGCGCTGGCGTGCCGATCGCGAGGCCCAGTTGCGGGCGGAGAACGGCTGGCTCTCGGTCGCCGGGCTGTTCTTCCCGCAGCCCGGCGTCAACTCGATGGGCAGCGCGCCCGGCAGCCAGATCCTGCTGCCGCGCGATGCCGCGCCGACGCGACTCGGGACGGTCACGCTGCGCGATGGCCGCATCAGCTTCGAGATCATCGAGCCGATCGGCGTCATGCTGAACGGCCGGCCCGCGCTCACCGGGGATCTGCGGCCCGCCTCGCCGGCCGAAGGCCGTCCTCCCGACGTGCTGAAGGTCGGACGGCTCACGCTCCAGGTTCACGTCAGCGGCACGCGCCAGGCCATCCGCCTGCGGGATCCGGAGAACCCGGTGCGCACCACCTTCACCGGGCTGCGCTGGTTCCCGGTGGATCCCGCGTGGCGCCTGGAGGCCGAGTTCGTGCCGTTCTCCTCGCCCCGCCGCGTCACGACGCTGAACGTCCTCGGCGACGAACTCGAGGTCGCCAGCCCCGGCGTCGTGCGCTTCACCATCGGTGGCCAGCCGATCACGCTGCTGGCGTTCGAGGAGGGCCGGAAGCTCTGGTTCGTGTTCACCGACGCCACCGCCGGCGTCACCACCTACAAGGCCGCGCGGTTTCTCTACGCCGATCCGCCGAAGGACGGCAGGGTGCTGCTCGACTTCAACCGTGCCGAGAACCCGCCGTGCGCCTACAACCCGTTCACCACCTGCCCGCTGCCGCCGCGCGAGAACCGTGTGGCGCTGGCCATCACGGCCGGCGAGCGCGACTACCCGAACCGTTATCAGCCGAGATAGGCCGGACTCGTGAAGGAGCCCCATGCGACGTCGTGAGTGGATCAAGACCGTAGGGGCCGTGGCCGCGGCCTCGGCCTGGCCCGTGGGCGAATCGGCCGGACAGGCGCCGGGTGGCGCGGGCGCCACGCTGGACACCGCGATCGTCCGCCTGAACCTGCGACACACCTGGACGACCACGATGTCCTCGAGCGAGTACCGCGACACGCTGCACGTGCGGTTCACTCGGGACGGCCTCACCGGTACCGGCGAGGGGGCGCCCATCGTCCGCTACCACGAGAGCGCCGAGTCGGCGCGCCGGGCCGTGGAAGGGGTGGCCGATCTGCTGCGGTCGGCCGATCCGTTGCACTTCGAGAAGCTGCTGGCCGGCGTCTTCGCCCGCATCGAGGGCGAGTGGGCGGCGAAGTCGGCCATCGACATCGCGGTGATGGACTGGGTCGGCCAGAAGATCGGGGTGCCCATCCACCGCCTGTTCGGGCTCGATCCGGCCGATGCGCCCCTCACCACGTTCTCGATCGGCATCGACACGCCGGAGATCACCAGGCAGAAGACGCGCGAGGCCGAGCCCTACCCGGTTCTCAAGGTCAAGGTGGGGCTCGACACCGACGAGGCGACCATCGAGGCGGTCCGCAGCGTGACGGACAAGCCGCTGCGGGTGGATGCCAACGAGGGCTGGACCGACAAGGAGGTCGCCCGCCGCAAGATCAAGTGGCTCGAGACGCAGGGCGTGGAGTTCATCGAGCAGCCGATGCCCGCCGCGATGGTCGAAGAGCAGAAGTGGCTGCGGTCGCAGGTCGATCTGCCCATCTTCGCGGATGAAGCCTGCCTGCACGCCGGCGACATCCCCCGGCTGGCCGAAGCCTACGACGGGGTCAACATCAAGCTCGACAAGGTGGGCGGCATCCAGCAGGCGTACCGTTCGATCGTCATGGCCAGGACGCTGGGCCTCAAGGTGATGCTCGGCTGCATGATTTCCAGTTCGGCCACGGTCACGGCCGCCGCGCAGCTCTCACCGCTGGTGGACTATGCCGATCTCGACGGGAACCTGCTCATCGCCAACGATCCGTACGTGGGCGTCACGGTGGAGCGGGGCCGGCTCGTCCTGCCGGCCGGCGCCGGGCTGGGTTTGAGGAAGCGCTGAATCAGCCGGGCCGTTCCCCGGGGAGCGCCGGCTCCGTCCGTCAGTGCACCACGTCGGCGTGGGCGGCGGCGCAGTCGTGGCAGGTGTGCTCGTCGTGCATCCACTCCGGCGGGTGCGTGCGGTCGCACGTGCGGCAGAGCAGGTAGCTGGATCGCCGCGCCTCGCGGGCGGCGGCGAGCAGGTGCTCGACGATGGCGATGGCCCGCGATGAGCCCAGCCGGCGCCATCGCACCGACCCCAGCCGGCGGGGCGCCGGCACGAGCCGGTGCGGCCCGTCCCAGGCCACCGCGAATTCCGACACGGCGATCGCACCGCGCGTGAGCCGGACCACCACCTCGGCGGGCTGCCCCGACGTGTAGGTGATGCTGCCATCGTCGCCGTCGACCCGTTCGAGCGGTTGGGGCAGCCGGGCCTCGAAGAACGCGATCCAGTCCTCCCAGCCGTCGAGCAGATCCATCGGGTCTGCATTGTAGCGCGCGACGCCCGCGCGCGACGCGCCGGCGGTCGTATAATCGTTTCGCGGTGTCTTCTCCCGAAATCATCAACGGCCGTTACGAAGTGGTCGGCACGATCGGCGCCGGCGGCATGGGCGTGCTCTATCGCGCCCGCGATCCCTGGATCGGCGGGCGCATCGTCGCGCTGAAGCTCCTGAAGGACGGCCTGGACGACGACGAGATCCGGACCCGGTTCAAGCAGGAGGCGAGCGCGGCCGGCGTGCTCGAGCACGAGAACATCGTGCGGATCTTCGACGTCGGCGAGCACGAAGGCCAGCCGTTCATCGCCATGGAGTACGTCGACGGCGACACGCTGGCGTCGCTGATCCGCGATCAGGTGCCGATCCCGCTGCTCAAGAAGCTCGAGTGGGTGGAGCAGCTCTGCGATGCCCTGGCCTACGCCCACGCGCACGGCATCGTCCACCGCGACATCAAGCCGCTGAACCTGATCATCGAGCGCCGCCGCCAGCGTCTGAAGGTGCTCGACTTCGGGATCGCGAAGGTGGCGAACTCCGGCATCACGACCGCCGGCATGATGATCGGCACCGCGAACTACATGTCGCCCGAGCAGATGCGCGGCGACGCGGCCATCGATCACCGCAGTGACATCTTCAGCGTCGGTGCGACCGTCTTCGAACTGCTGACCGGCACGCGCGCGTTTCCCGGCTCGATCACCGACGGCCTGATGGGCCGCATCATGGTGCAGCCGGCTCCATCGGTGCTCGCGCTGGCGCCGGGGCTGCCCGAGGAACTGGGCGGCATCCTCGCCCGGGCGCTGGAGAAGGATCCCAACGATCGCTACGGCGACCTGGTGCAGATGCGTGACGAGGTGCGCGCGCTCCGGTATCGCCTGAAGGAAGTCGACGACCAGACGGTGATGATGCCGACGCCGGGCGGCACCGAGCGCGGCGTGGCGCCGGGCACCTCGGCTGGTCGCACGGCAGTCGGCCGCACGGCCACGGGCCCCCCGACGCCGGCGATGACGGCTGGCGGCGTGCCCGTGCCGCCGCCGCTGGCCGCAACCACGTCCGCCCGGCCGGCAACGGTCGCGGAGGCCGTTCCGACCCGGGCGTCGGTCCCGGCGTCGATGGCGGTGCCGCCGGTTCCGGCCGCCGTGACCGCGGCCGGCGTGCCGGCGCCTTCGTCGCCTGCGCCGGGCCGATCCGGCAACGCCCTGATGCTGGTGGGCATCGCGGGCGTCGTGTTGCTGCTGCTGGGCGGCGCCGCGTGGTTCCTCGTGCCGTGGGATACGCTGCTGCGTCCCTGGCGCCCCTCGACGGCAACGGCCACGGTGAACCCCGCCGGCGGAGAGGCCGGCCCCAACGGCGGCGCGGCGGCGACTCCCGTCGCCGACGAGGCGGCGGCCCAGCGGGCCCGTGCGCTCGAGGCGGCGCGCGCACGGCTGGCGGGCGTGACGATCGCCGTCGACGCGCAGCCCTGGGCCGAGGTACGCCTGGTGCCTGCCCTGTCGGACGCCGAGGTGTCGTCGCTGCCGCCCGAGGTCGTGCGCGAGCTGGCGAAGGAACACGGCCCGTTCATCACGCCGTTCGTCACCGAACTCCCGGCCGGCGACTACATGGCCGCCTTCGAGAACCAAGGCCTCGGCCTCAGCCACACCCAGCGCATCACGGTGTCGGCCGGCGGCGAGAACCGTTTCGAGGTGCGGCTGCCCGGGTTCGATGCCGACCGCTTCATCAGCGACCTGTTGAGGAGGCCGGCGCAATGACCTCCCGATCCCGTTCGTGGCTCGTGTGCGTGGCGGTCGTCCTCGCCGTTGCCGGCGTGCCGGCGGCGGCGATCTCGGGGGCTGGCGGGCAGCAGAGCATCAACTCCCTGGTGACCGACGCGCGGTCGGAACTCGAGCGCATGAACGAGTTCGGCCGGCTGGAATCGCAGAGCCGCCAGTTGATCAAGGAAGGCCGGTTCGGTGAGGCCCGTCAGGTGGCGATGCGCGCGCTCGATTTGAACGTCAGCAATCGCCGTGCGAAGCTGCTGCTGGCCGATATCGACACCGCCGAGAAGGCCGCGGCGCCCGAATCGCCGCCCCCGGGTCGCGAGCCGGCGGTGTCCCGGCCGGCGGTGTCCCGGCCGGCGGTCGGCGGCACGGTTCCGGGCCCGGAGCGCCTCCGGCCGCTGCCCGAGCCAGCCGGGCGCAACCAGCGGGTCGTGCGCGACATCGTCCGGGCGTACCTGACCGGCGACTACGCGGCGGCGGTGTCGGCGTCGGCCTCTGCCGGCGACCAGGCCGCGCCCCGGATCTGGCTCTACGCCGCCTGCAGCGAGGCGGCTCTCGGGCTGCTCGACAAGGCGACGGCCGAGGCGCATTTCGCACGCGCCCGCGAGTTGTACGCGCGGGCCCAGGCTTCGGGCCTGGCCTTCACCGCCGATCGTCAGGTGATTTCGCCCCGCATCTGGGACGTGCTCTCGAAGCCATGACCAGTCGCCGCCGGCGCTGGCGCCGGCGGCGATTGGTTCCCACCGCGGCAGGCCGCCGGTGTAGCATGCCCCCAGCGCACCCGCCCCCGACGCGCGCCAGGAGGCCTGTATGGGTCACTGCGACGTCACCCGACGCCAGTTCGTGAAAATCGGAACCGCGAGCGCGGCCGCCGTGGCCCTGGCCGGCCCGGCCGGCGCGGCGGCGATGCCCGTGCGACCGCTCGGCAGGACCGGCCACGACGTCTGCCTCTTCAGTCTCGGCGGGCAGGCGACGATCGAGAAGGAGGGGACCCGCGACGCCTCGCTCGCCATCATCAACCGGGCGATCGACCTCGGCGTCAACTACATCGACACGGCGGCGGCCTACGGCAACGGCATCAGCCAGACCTACATCGGCGAGGTGATGGCCACGCGTCGCCGCGAGGTGTTCCTCGCCAGCAAGACGCACGATCGCACGCGCGACGGGTCGCTGCGGCTGCTCGAGCAGAGCCTGAAGCTGCTGCGCACCGATCGGCTCGACCTGTGGCAGCTCCACAACGTCCGGTTCGACGAGCAGGTGGACCAGATCTTCGCGCGCGACGGCGCGATTGAGGCGCTGCGGCAGGCACGCGATCAGAAGATGGTGCGCTTTCTCGGCATCACCGGCCACTACGATCCCGACGTGCTGGCCAGGGCGATTGCGCGGTTTCCCTTCGACACGCTGCTGATGGCGGTCAACCCGGCCGACCGGCACCGGCTGTCGTTCATCGAACGGCTCCTGCCGCTGGCCACCGAGAAGGGAATGGGCGTCATCGGGATGAAGATTCCCGCGCGCGGACGCATCTTCAAGGACGGCGCCATCACCTCGATCCGGCCGCCGCTGCGCTACGTGCTGTCGCTGCCGATCAGCACGGCGATCATCGGCTGCGACAACGTCGAGCAGCTCGAGGAGAACATCGCCGTCGCCCGGGCGTTCTCGCCGATGCCCGAGGCCGAGATGCGCGCCCTCGAGACGGTGACGAAGAGCTACGAGTCGGACGCCGCGTGGTTCAAGAAGGCCGGCGCGGGGTTCTCGGCCGCCGTGCTCGACGATCAGAACACGGAATGAGGAGGCGGGGCGGCCACCGGCCGCCCCGCCAGTCACTCGCGCCGGAACTCGGCGTCAATCACCTCGCCGGCGGCGGCCCCCTCCGGTGCCGGACGCTGTGTCGAGAACGGCCGGCCGGCCTCGACGGCCGCCCGATGGTGCGCGACGGCCGCGGCGGGACACAGGGAGATGAAGATCTCGACGCACGCCGCCACCACGCCCAGATCGTCGAGCTGCCCCAGGAACGGGATGACGTCGGGCAGCACGTCGATTGGAAACGCCACATAGGCGACCGGCACCAGCGTCAACGCCTTCAACAGCACCGGCACCGCGGGGTCGCGCAGCAGGCGCCAGGCCAGCCGAACGCGGGCGGCCAGGGCGCGCAGCAGCGCCGGACGAGCGATCCAGGACGAGGGCGTCATCGGCATCCCCTGTGATCCAGACAGCCCTGACCCGCAGCCGGGCCTCCCGGATCGGAGCGACGCGTGCGCGCGAGCGCCAGCGAGCGTCGGCGGGCGGCGAGCCGCCCCATTGATGCAGTGTAGCGCCTGACCGCCATCAGGTGGCCAGGACCCCTTCGGTTGCCGGGAACGGGACACGGCGTTAAGCTGCCGCGAACCTGAGCGGTGGGCCGGCCGGGCGGACCGGGATGCTCCCGGGCCTGAGGGGCCGGCGCATCGCGACAGGATCGATGCCGCCATGGAACAGGCTTTCAGGATCGGTCCCCTCGACGCCGCCGTGTTCCTGGCGTTCGTGGCGCTCGTCGTCGGCGTCGGACTGTACCAGAGCCGTCACGAGCAGGGCAGCGAGGACTACTTCCTGGCTGGACGCGGACTGAAGTGGTGGCTGATCGGCCTGTCGCTGATCGCCGCCAACATCTCCACCGAGCAGTTCGTCGGCATGAGCGGCAACGCCGCCAGCCACGTCGGCATCGCGATTGCGAGCTACGAGTGGATGGCCGCGGTGACGCTGGTGGTTGTCGCCTTCGTCTTCCTCCCCTATTTCCTGCGGGCGGGCATCTACACCATGCCCGAGTTCCTGGAATACCGGTACGACGGCGCCGCGCGAACGGTGATGGCGACGGCGACCATCCTGATCTACCTGCTGCTGCTCGGGGCGGTGACCTATTCCGGCGCGCTCACCATCTCGACGCTGGCCGGCAGCGCCGGGTACTCGGTGTCGCTGGCCGGCGCGTCGCTGGCCATCGGCGTCATCGCGATGCTCTACGTGACGGCCGGCGGGCTGAAGGCCTGTGCCTGGGCCGATCTGATCCAGGGCAGCGCGCTGATTCTCGGCGGCGCCCTCATCGCCTGGTTCGCCATGGGGAAGCTTGGCGCCGCCACCGAGGCCGCCACCGTCGTCAGCACCCGGACCGGCGCCGTGGCCGTGCGGGCGCTCGCGCCCGACGCGGGCGTGCTGCAGCGCTTCATCGACGTCAACGGCCCGAGGCTGAACATGTTCCTGCCGGCCACCGACACGGTCCTGCCGTGGACGGCGCTGATGCTCGGCCTCTGGATCCCGAACTTCTACTACTGGGGCCTGAACCAGTACATCACCCAGCGCACGCTGGGGTCTGAGTCACTTCGTGAAGGTCAGCGCGGCATCTGCTTCGCCGCCTTCCTGAAGCTGATCACGCCGTTGCTCATCGTCGTGCCCGGCCTGATCGCGTTCAATCTCTACTCGGATCAGATGCGGCTGGAGGCGGTCGCCGACACCACCGTGGCGATGACGCGCTACCTGAAGGCCAACCCGGCCACCGCGTTCGTCACCGCCGGCGCCGCGATGGACGACGCGGAGGTGGCCGCCTGGCCGGCAGGCCGCTACGTGCTCGCCGTCTATCCCGACGAGGCGGCGCGGCGCGCACGCTCGGCCCGCAATGCCTTCGTCCTGCCGATCACCCGGGCCGACTTCGACCGGCTGCGGCCTGCTCCCCTCACGACGTTCGTCGCCGACGATCGCGCGTGGAAGTCGCTCCATCCCGGCCTGTGGGCGGAACTCGAGGCGTTCAACGCGACGGTCGCGAGCGCGGCCGCCGCGGCCGGACAACCCGTCGCCGCCGAGAAGCTGATCGCCTACAAGTACGACACCGCGCTCGCGCTGCTGCTGGCGCACGTGCTGCCGCCTGGACACGGCCTGGTGGGCTTCGTGCTGGCCGCGCTGCTCGGGGCGGTGGTGAGCTCGCTGGCGGCGATGCTCAACGCCGCCTCGACCATCTTCGCGATGGACGTCTTCAAGCGGCTGCTCTCGCCATCGGCCGCGCAGGCGGCCGTGGTGCGCGCCGGGCGCGTCGCCGTGGTGGCGTTTGCCGCCGTCGCCGTCGTGCTGGCGCCACTGCTCGGCGACCCGCAGATCGGCACCAGCATCTTCACGATCATCCAGGAGGGACAGGGCTTCGTCTCACCGGGCATCCTGGCCGTCTTCGTGTTCGGGCTGGCGGTGCGCAGGGCCCCGCCGATCTGTGGCGTCGCGGGCCTGCTGACCAACATCGTGGCCTATGGGGTGCTGAGGATCGCCGTGCCGCAGCTCCAGTTCCTGAATCGCATGGCCGCGTGCCTGGCGCTGTGCGTCGTGGTGATGGGGATCATCACGGCGATCCGCCCGCTGGCGCAGCCGGTGGCGTTCGAGGTGAACACCACGATGGATCTGCGGAGCTCGCCCTCGGCGCGACGGCTCGGCGTGGCGGTGGTGGTGCTGGCGCTGGCGCTCTATGTCGTGTTCAGCCCGCTGGTGCTGGCGCGAGGGTGACGCGCAGGCGGATGCCGCTGCTGCCGGAGGGCGCCGCCGGCCGCCAGCGGGCCGCGGTCACGGCAGTTCGCGCGTCATCTCGGTCATCGTCGGCCGGAAGCCGAGCCGGGCGAACATGTCACGGGCCGCCGCGTTGGGCGCGGCCGTCCAGAGCAGGACGCGCGACAGGCCACGATCGGCCAGCCATTCCAGCGCGGCCCGGATCAGCGCTGAGGCCACGCCGGCGCCGCGTGCGCCCTCCTCCACGTAGACATCGTGGATGAAGCCGGCGCGATCCCGCAGTTCCTTCCACGAGTGCGGCTCGATGCCGGCGTAGACGTAACCCACGACGTCACCGTCGCGTTCGGCGATGGCGACCAGCGCGTCGGGCTCGTCGAGCTGCGTCGACAGGAACGCGGCGTAACCGGCCTCGGGGTCGGCGCCGGGTGCGATGAAGCGCTGCGGGTCGAAGGCGTAATGCGCCCGCAGCAGGGCAGCACCCATCCGGCCGAGCGTGGAGACGTCACGAGGCGTGGCGGGGCGTACGGTCAGGCTCGGCGCAGGCATGGGGAGAGCATAGCGCGGCTGGAGGCCGGGCGGACCCCCCACTGCGCGCCGCGGGTCCAGGCACGATAAGCTGTGGCACCGCCCCGGGGCCTGGCGCGCAGCCCGCGCGGCCCGGGGCCCGGGAGCTGTTGCTCGTGACCGAATCCTCCAGGAAGCCGCCGGGCGCGCTCGAGAGCCTCGCCCGCGCCATGCGGTCGTGGCGAACCGCGTCGGTGGCGCTGCTCTCGTTCTCCTCCGGCCTGCCGCTCGGGCTCGTCTGGTACTCGATTCCGGACTGGATGCGCGACATCGGCGTCGACATCCGCGTCGTGGGCCTGTTCACCCTGGCACAGGCGCCGTGGGCGTTCAAGGTGGTCTGGTCACCGCTGATGGACCGCTACGTCCCGCCGTTCTGGGGCCGGCGCCGCGGGTGGATGGCGCTGACGCAGATCGCGCTGGCCGTGCTGGGCCTGATGCTCGCCGGCGTCGGCAACCACCCGGACACCGTGTGGGTCGTCGGGGCCATCGCACTGGGCGTGGCCCTGGCCTCTGCCAGCCAGGACATCGCCATCGACGCCTACGCGGTGGAGGTGCTCGAGAAGGAGGAGCAGGGCGCGGCGGTGGGTGCGCGCATCGCGCTCTACCGCGCGGCGATGGTGGTGTCGGGCGGCGCCGCGATCACGGCCGCCAGCCATCTCGGGTGGGCGGTCGTGAACGTGCTGCTGGCGCTCGCCTACCTGCCGATGCTGCTGCTCTCCTGGAAGGCGCCCGAGCCCGAGACCCCCACGCCGGCGCCGCGCCGGCTGCGCGACGCGGTGTGGCACCCGTTTCTCGGGTTCCTCGCGCGGCATCGCGCGCTGGAAATCCTCGCCTTCGTCCTGCTCTACAAGTTCGCCGACCAGCTCGCCCAGGCGCTCACCAGGCCGTTCCTCATCGACATGGGCTACAGCGCCGATCACCGGGGGATCGCGCTGGCGACGGTGGGGATGGTGGCGACCATTGCCGGCGCCTTCGTGGGCGGCTGGGTGACGACGCTGGTCGGGCTGGGGCACTCGCTGTGGATGTTCGGTGTGCTGCAGATCTTCTCGAACCTCGGCTACTACCTCTTGTCGCTCGCCGGCGGCCCGAACCTGCCGCTCATGTACGCGGCCACCAGCTTCGAACTGCTCACCTCGGGCATGGGGACCGGCGCCTTTTCCGTGCTGCTGCTGCGCATGACGCAGAAACGCTTCAGCGCGACGCAGTACGCGCTGTTCTCGAGCCTCTTCGCGCTGCCCCGGCTGCTGGCCGGGCCCATCACCGGGTTCGCGGTCGACGCCGTCGGGTGGCCGACGTTCTTCCTGGCGACGATGGCCCTGGGAATTCCGGGCCTGCTGATGCTCGCGCGGTTCGTGCCGCCCGGCGTGCGTGAGCCCGAGTTCACCGTCGAGACGGTGGCGGCGGCAGCGCCGCTCTCCGCCCGGGCGCTGGTCGTGCGCGGCACGATCGGGGGCGTGTCGCTCGGCGTGGGCGCGTGGCTGCTGCTGGCGCTGCTGGCGGCCCTGAAGGCGCTGCGCGAGACGCCCGATGCGGGATTTGCCTTCGCCGGCGCCGCCGCGGCCATCGCCAGGCCCGGATCGATTCCCGACTGGGTGCAGCTTGGCGGGATCATCATCTTCGCCCTGATTGGCGGGTTGTTCGTGGCGGCCGTCGCCGCGGCTCGCCGTGGCGCCGGCGGCGAGTTCGCCGGGGAGGAGGCAGCAGGGTGACGCGGCGGCGCGCCCGTCGGACGCGGCGGCGCGCGGTGGATTTGCCGCGCGGCGCCGTGGTACGCTGCCGCGCGAACCGCATGTGAAACGGTGACCGCGCCCCTGCGCGGATCGTCGGGAGAGTCGTCGGTGTCCACGTTCGAGAGCGAGGAGGCCCGCAGTCCTCTTGGCGGGGACTGGGCCGCAATGACGTTTCCCCTGTTCCGGCCCCTGCTGTCGCTGCTGGGGACCGGCCAGGCGTCGCCGTCCGGCACGTGGCCCGTCGCCCGCCTCGCGCGGCAGGATGGCCGTCCCGCCGGCCTGGCTCTCGCCGAGATCTCCGCGAGCGATCCCTCCACGGCCGAACTTCTCTCGCTGCTGGTGGTGAGCGAGGCCCGCGGCCGCGGTCTCGCCACGGCCCTGGTCGCTGCGCTCGAGCAGGACCTCGCGCGGCGGGGCGTTGCCGAGATCAGCGGCGTTTATATGTCGGGCAAGGCGTTCACCCCGGCGCTCGAGCGGGTGTTCGCCCGGCGCGGGTTCTCGGCGCCACAGGTGCGCAAGATCGTGGTGCAGTGCACGCCCGAGGAGGCCGCGCGCACCGACTGGTTCCAGAAGGCGAGGCTGCCCGAGGGCGGCCTCGTCTTCCCCTGGGCCGAATTGCCGCGCGAGGAGTACGACCAGCTCCGGCGCTCGCAGGCGGAGCGGCCCTGGATTCCGCAGATTCTCGAGCCCTGGAGCTGTGGCGAGCACGTCGACGCCGCCTCGAGCTTCGGCCTGCGCCTGTACGGCGAGGTGGCGGGCTGGGTGCTGACGCATCGCGTGGCGCCGCTGCTCGTGCGCTACACGGCGTGCTTCGTGCGCGAGGACCTGCAGGCGCAGGGCGCGCTCTTCCCCGTGCTGGTGGCGTCGATCGAGCGCCTGATGGGAACGGGCGCGACCTGCACGTTCGTCACCTCCAGTCAGTTTCCACGCATGGTGCGCTTCACGCAGCGCCGCCTGGCGCCGTTCGTGTCCTACAGCGGGGAGACGCGTGGCGTGACCAAGCGGCTGGACGCCGCGCCGCCGGCGGAGGGCGCGTGAACGCGACGCGGCTCGTGGTCCAGGAGCCCGCGGATCGCGAGCGCTGGAACGATTTCGTCCGCGGTCATCCCGAGGGGCACGTCTTCCAGTCGTGGGAATGGGGCGAGCTGCAGGTGGAGCTCGGCGCCACGCCACTGCGGCTGGCGGCGCTGGCCGGCGACCGGCTGGTGGGCGCCATGCACCTGCTGCTGTTCGACACGGGCACCCGCGTCTTCTCGTTCGTGCCGCGCGGCCCGGTCGCCGATCCCGACGACGAGGCGCTGGCGCGGCTGTTCGTGGACGCGGCCATCGAGCTGAGCGTGGCCGCCGGCGCCAACCTGGTGCGCTTCGAGCCGCAGTGGGCGTACTCACCGGCGCGCGCCGATCGCTTCACCAGCCGCGGCTTCGCCATCGCGAGGCAGCACATCATGCCGCCGCGCACGCTGATCGTCGATCTGCGCCGGCCGCCCGATGCCATCTGGGCCGGCTTCCGGTCCAACACGCGCAATCGCGTGCGCCTGGCCGAGAAGCGTGGCGTCACCGTGCGCGTGGCCGGCGCCGGCGACGTGCCGATCTTCACCCGGCTGTTCGAAGAGACCAACCAGCGGCACGCCCGCCGCCTCGGCCGCGTGGATCAGATCTTTCACGCGGCGAAGCACTTCGGCGAACGCGACGCGATGCGCCTCTTCCTGGCCCGCGGCGACGGCGAGGATCTCGCGGGGATCGCCGTCTTCCCGTTCGGCCGCACCGCCACCTACCTGTGGGGTGCCTCGTCGGGGGCCGACGAGGCGCGCCGGCTCAACCCCAATCAGCTGCTCCACTGGGTGGCGATGCAGTGGGCCCGCGATCGCGGGTGCGAGGACTACGACCTCTACGGCATCCCCGATTTCGACGAGGAGGTGCTTGAGGCGCAGTACGCGACGCGCACCGACGGCTGGTGGAACCTGTATCGCTTCAAGCGGGGATTCGGCGGGCGCGTGCACCGCCACCTCGGGACGTACGATTTCGTGCCGCGCCGCACCGAGTGACGGCCGGCCCGGCACCCGGCTTCAGGGGGATCGCCATGACCACGACGCAAGCCACCGACGGCATCCTGGCGGAAGTGCAGCTGCTCACGAGAGAGGAGGCTGCCGGCGTCGTGGACGCGCTCTTCGAGGAGCGCGCACACTGGACGCCTCGCCACGGCGACTACCCGATCTTCACGATGGGACGTGCCAGCTACCTCGACGGGGCGAAGCTCGGCTTCGCCGCGTTCCAGGACGCGGCGCTGGCACTGAACCCGGTTCTGCACGCCCGTTTCGGGTGGTTGCACGAGCGCCTGCGCCAGGCGGTGTCGACCATCGTCGGCGGCGAGGCGCGCTTCGACGATCGGCTGTCGCTGCCGGGCTTCCACATCTACCTGTCGGACCCCGCCAGGATCCAGCCGGTGGCGAGCGTCCACTTCGACATGCAGTTCGAGCACGTCGACTGGCGCGGCATCGGCGTCGTCGATCGCGATCGCCAGTTGTCGCTCACCGTCGCGATCGAGCTGCCCGCCTCCGGCGGCGGGTTGCTCGTGTGGAAGGTGAACCGGCTCGAGATCGAGACGATGACGCCCGAGGTCCGCCGCCCGCACATGGCTGCCAATCGCCAGGCCGCCTACCATGCCTACACGGTGGGCAACCTCGTCGTCCACTCCGGCCACCAGCTGCACCAGATCGCGAAGACGAAGGACGTGCAGGCCACCGATCGCCGCATCACGATGCAGTCGCACGCCTCGCCCGTCGACGGGCAGTGGGTGATCTACTGGTAGGGCCGGGCGCGTCCTCGCGCGCGGCGCCGGCGCGGCGCCGGCGACGCTACCGGCGCGGGACGACGGTCACCGTCACGCTCGACGGGTACTGCACCGAGTGGTGCACGCTGCTGCGCGCGACGATGCCCGCCGTCTCGTCGTAGTTGTTGCCGCCGGTGTTCAGATTGCGATCGAAGCGCGGGAAGTTGCTGCTCGAGATCTCGATGCGAAGCCGGTGGCCTGGCGCGAACCAGTTGCTCGTGGTCAGCGGCTGCAGCGTGACCTTGTACACCTTGCCGGCCTCCATCCACGCGAGGGGCCTGTCGTAGCCCTCGCGGTAGCGCATCCGCTGGATCGACTCGTCGAGGTTGAAGGCGCGTCCGTCGGGGTACACGTCGAGCACCTTCACCGTGAAGTCGGTGTCCTTCGCGCTCGAGCTCACGTAGAGCGCCGGCGTGATCGGGCCGCTCAGCTCCACGCCTTCGGCAAACGGCTCCGACGTGTAGACCAGGATGTCGTGCCGCGCCTCCATCGTCCGCTGGTCGAAGGATCCGGCCGTGATGGCGTTGCCGGTGCAGCAGACGTTGCCGCCATAGGACGGCACCGGGTTCATCGGGTCGTAGATGAAGGTGTCGGGCTGATCCGAGGCCGGGGGTGCCGCGACGAGCGCGCCGTCGCCGTAGAGCGAGTTCGCGCGGCCACCGCTCGCCAGGTAGAAGGTCCGCGTCGTGGAACCCTCCGGCGGCCAGGTATCGGCGGTCTGCCACTTGTTGGCGCCCATCGTGAAGTAGGTCACCTTCGGCTGCGTCTCGATCCGCGACCCGCGCTCGCCCTTCAGGAACCGGTCGAAGAAGCCGTAGGTGAGCTCCTGGTAGTCGTAGCGCGCGTCGCCCATGCTGCGCTCGCCCACGATCGTGTCCTCGGTGGCGCGGGTGTACGAGCAGTGGGCCACCGGCGCGATCACCGCCCACTGCTGATCGGCCACCTCCGGCCGGGCGGTCTTCCGCACGTGATTGAACAGCGCGAGGTTGGGGCCCACCGAGACGTCGTACCACGACATGAACCACAGGCCGGGAACCTGAATCGGCATGTTGTCGTGCCACAGGCCGCCCTTGTACCAGGCCGGATCGTTGGGGGTGCGCTGGATCATGCGGCCGCCGGTGTCGACGGGCATCGCATCGGCGTAGATGCCATGCGGGCCGCCGACCGCCTTCAGGATGTCCTGCACGGGCAGGTGGCGCAGCGCCTCGGCCCAGTCCACCGGCGGCAGCTGCTGCGCGAGGTCGAACGACTTCGACGCGCGGATGAGGTCCTCGCGCGGCGTGTCGCGCGGGAACATGGGCCGCACCTGGTTCTGTTCGCCGTAGATCCAGGTGATGAAGAGCATCTGGACCGCGCCACCGCGGTACCAGTTGCCCTGCTCGTAGTAGGGCCCGACGCGGCCGACGCCCGCGCCGAACCCCTGCGCGTTCATGGCGGCGAAGGCCGGGTGGCCCAGCGAGGCCACCGCCATCTGGTATTCGGCGGTGGACGAACAGCCCACGGTCCCCACCTTGCCGTTGGACCACGGCTGCCGGGAGATCCACTCGAGCCCGTCGTAGCCGTCGGTGAGCGGGGCACCAAGGATGTCGTAGTTCCCCTCGGAGAAGAAGTGGCCCCGCTCGTTCTGCACGACGTAGGCATACCCGCGCTTGACGGCGGTCAGCGCCGCCGTGAGGTCGGCGGGCACGCCGTTGCGCACGTCCCAGAAGTTGAAGTTGTACGGCGTACGCACCCAGATGGCCGGCACCGGCCCCGCGGCGTTCTTCGGCCGGTAGACGTCGGTGGCCAGCCTGACGCCATCGCGCATCGAGACCATGAGCTTGCGCTCGACGACCGCCAGGTCCTGCAGTTCCTTCTCGACGGCCCAGCGCCGCGCCACCTGGTCGGCGGTGAGCGTGCTGCCGGGCCGCTGGGCGACCAGCGGGACGGCCAGCGCGACGAGGGTGGCGATGGCGGTGGCGGTGGCGAGGCGGCGGGCGTGCATGGTGCGGTTCCTCGGCTCGGGGGATCGGTGAGGGCGACAGTGTAGTCCAATGACGGCGCCCGCGATCGGGATCGGCGCTCGCCGCGCGGTTCGCGTGCTCCCGGCGGGGCCGGGCGTGACAGAATCTCCGCGCCATGCGCGTGCTCATTGCCGGCGGCGGCCAGGTGGCCGCCCTCATCGCCAGCCGTCTCATCCGCGAAGGCAACGACCTGGTCATCGTCGAGCCGAACCCCGACCGCTGCGCGCAGCTCGACGGGCAGCTGGACGCGCGCATCGTGCAGGGCAGCGCGGCGCGCATCAGGACGATGCGCGAGGCCGGCATCGCCACCGCCGACCTGGTGATCGCCGTCACCGACAGCGACGAAGTGAACCTGCTGGCGTGCGTGATTGCGCAGGCCGAGTCGCCGCGCAGCGTGCGCGTGGCCCGGGTGCGCACCCACGAGGCGTCCGAGTGGCGCGACCTGATGGCGCGCTCGCAGGTGCGCATCGACCAGATCATCCACCCCGAAACCGACATCGCCGATCTCGTGATGCGGGTGATCCGCGTGCCCGGCGTCTCCGACATCCGCGAGTTCGCGGGCGGCGCCGTGACGCTCTTCGGCATGCACGTGCCGCCGCACAGCTGGCTGGACGGCCGGACGCTCGTCGAGATCGGCCGCGAGGCTCCGGCCGCCAGCGCCCTGGTCGCGATGATCTTCCGCGGGCAGCAGGTGATCATCCCGCGCGGGCACGACGAAGTGCGTGAGGGCGACCATCTCTACGTGCTGACCACGCGCGACCATCTGGAGGCGCACCTGCGCTTCTACGGGCTGGGCGCCGCCGAGCGCCTGCGGCGCGTGCTGATCCTCGGCGGCAAGCAGGTAGGCATCCTGCTCGCCCAGCGGCTCGAGGCGCAGGGCGTCTCGGTGCGCCTCTTCGAGCGCGACACGAGACGCACCGAGAAGATCGCCGGCCTGCTGCGCCGGAGCGTCGTCGTCAACGCCGACGGCACGGACCAGCGCGTGCTGGAGGAGGAGGGCCTCGAAGGGGCCGATGCCTTCCTCGCGCTCACCAACCACGACGAGGACAACATCATCGCCTCGCTGCTGGCGCGGCGGATCGGCGTGCCGAAGGTGGTCGCCCTGATCAACCGGCTGAACTACCTGCCGATGGTCCAGCGGCTCGGCGTCAACACACGGTGAGCCTGCGGGTGGCCGCCGTCGATCGCATCCTGCAGTTCGTGCGGCAGGGGCGCGTGCTCTCGGTCACCACCTTTCGCGAGGAGGAGGCCGAGGCCATCGAGGTGATCGCCAGCGCCGAGTCGCGGTTCGTCGGCAGGCGCCTGCGCGACCTGCGGTTCCCGGCCGGCGCGATTGTCGGCGCGATCGTGCGCGGATCGGGCGAAGTCGTGGTGCCGCGCGGCGACGAGCGCATCGCCGGCGGCGATCGCGTGATCGTGTTCGCCCTGGAGACCGTGGTGCCGCGTCTCGAGGCCGCCTTCCTCGCCACGACCGGACGCCGATGATCCGTGTCTCCGCCATCGGCCACGTCCTGGGCCTGCTCCTGGCCGTCTTCGCGGCGACGCTGCTCGTGCCCGTCGCCTGGGGGCTGGCGACCGGCGGGCCGGTGGCGGAGCTGGTGTGGAGCATGGCCGTCACGCTGCTCGCCGGCGCGGCGGCCGCGTGGGCGTGTCCGCGGCCGACGACGGAACTGTCGCGCCGCGAGGCGCTGCTGCTGGTGGTCGTCGCCTGGGCGGCGGCCTCGGCCTTCGGCGCACTGCCGTTCTACCTGTCGCCGTTCTATCCGACCTTCACCGACGCCTTCTTCGAGTCGGCATCGGGCTTCACCACCACCGGGTCGACGGTGCTGGCCAACGTCGAGGCGCTGCCGGAGCCGTTGCAGTTCTGGCGCCATTTCACGCACTGGATCGGGGGCATGGGCGTGGTGCTGCTCGGCGTGGCGATCCTGCCGCTGGTGGGACACGGCGGCATGCAGCTCTACCGCGCCGAGTTCTCCGGCGCGCGCTCCGAGAAGCTCACGCCGCGCATCGCCGAGACGGCGGCAGCGCTCTGGCGCATCTACGCGCTGCTCAGCGTCGCCTCCTATGCGGCGCTGCGCCTGGCCGGGCTCTCGGCCTTCGACGCGATCTGCCACACGTTCTCGACGCTCGGCACCGGCGGATTCTCCACCCGGACGGCCAGCGTCGGCGCGTTCCACAGCCCGGCGGTCGAGCTGATCCTCGTGGTCTTCATGCTGGCCTCGGGCATCAGCTTCCTGCAGCACTACCGCCTGTGGATGGAGCACCGGCCCACGAAGGTGCTGCGCGACGTGGAAATCCGGGCGTTTCTCGCCATCGTCGGCGCGGCCACGATGCTCGTGGCGCTCTCACTCGTCATCCAGGCCGGCCAAGGGCTGTGGCACGCGCTGCGTGCCGCGCTGTTCCAGGTGAGTTCGATCGTCACCACGACGGGCTTCGCCAGCGAGGACTTCGAGCGATGGCCGCCGCTGCCGCAACTGGTGCTGCTGGCGCTGATGTTCATCGGCGGCTGCACCGGATCGACCGCGGGCGGGCTGAAGGTGTCACGCGTGATGCTGCTCGCCCGCGTGGTGGACCGCGAGTTCCGGCGCATGGTGGAAAGGCGCGGCGTGTTCGCCGTGCGGCTCGGCGACGAGGTGATCGCCGAGCCCGCGGTGCAGAGCCTGCTCAACCTGGTCTACGTGGCCTTCGTGGTCAACTTCGTCTCCTGCCTGCTGCTGGCGGCGACCGGCGTCGACATCCTCACGTCGATCACCGCGGTGGCGGCCTCGATGTTCAACGTGGGCCCCGGCTTCGGGCTGGTCGGCGCCTCCGAGCACTATGGCCACCTGCCCGCGGTGGCCAAGTGGGTGCTGGCCGCCGACATGATCGCCGGCCGCCTCGAGTTCTTCACGCTGCTCGTGATCTTCACGCCCGCGTTCTGGCGGCGCTGAGCGGCCGCGCTCACCGGCGGCGCGGCGGCGCCTCGATCGGCAGGACCCTCGCGGCCACCCGCAGGAACTCGACGATGCGCCGGTCCCAGTAGTCCCAGGTGTGGGCGCCGGGTGACTCGTGGTACTCGTAAGGCACCTTTCGCTCGTGCAGCAGCGCGGTGAACTCGCGGTTCACCTGGAGCAGGCCATCCTCCGTGCCGCAATCGACGTAGAGATAGGGCAGGCGTGCGACGTCGGCTTTCTTCGCCAGCGCGAAGAGGTCGTTTGCGGCGCGCGCCGCGCTGCCCGGCAGACCGACGGCGCTCGTCACGCTCTCGCGGAGGACGCGCGAGAAGGCGTTCTCGTCGGGCGGCGGCGCGGCCGGACCGGCGGGTGCGCCCGCCCGGATGATGCTGAACGCACCGGAGAAGCTGCCGGCCACGAGGAAGGCGCCAGGCCGCTTGAGCGCGAACGTCATCGCGCCGTAGCCTCCCATCGACAGACCGGCGATGGCTCGCCCGTGACGCGTGCCGATGGTCCGGTACTGCCTGTCGACATCGGCTACGAGGTCGTCGAGGATGTAGGTCTCGAACCGATCATCGGCCTTCGCGACCGAGTCGACGTACCACGAGTTCAGCGCCTCGGGCATCACCACGATCAGCTGATAGGCCTCGAGCCGCGCCGTCAGCTGCGTCCGCTGTTCCCAGTCGGTGAAGGCGCCGGTGAGCCCGTGCAGGAGGTAGAGCACGGGGTACCGCCGTGCCGATTCGAAATAGCCGGGGGGCAGGAGCACGCGGTAGGTCATCTGGCGCGCCAGCGCGGGGCTGTCGTGGGTGCGGTCCTGGACGATCACGCCGCCTGCCGGCTGGGGCGAGGCTATCGGCGGCGCCATCGGCACCGGCGGCGGTGCCGGCAGGCTGCGGGGCCTGGCGGCCGGCGCAGGCTGCGCGATGCCTGGCGAGCCGGACGCCAGCAGGAGGCCGGCCACCGCCAGCGCCGGCCACCAGCCGCGCGCGGCGCCTCCGCGCCGGTGAAGCGGCCTTCCACCAGGAGCCGATGCCGATCGAGTCATGCCTGTCCTCCCGCGGGGATCGCGCGCTGACGCCGCGCCGCGTGAGGGCCATGGTACATCGGTGGTGCGGCGTCTGGCGCCGCCGCGCGCGGAACACGCTACAATGCCGGCCTCAACCCGATCAGGCTCGTCTTGCTACGGGAGGCGTCATGGCGCGCAGCGTCCGGTGCGGACTGATCCAGGCTGGCAACGTGCTCGGCCCCGAGGCGGGCCTGCCGGCGATCAGGCAGGCGATGATCGACAAGCACGTCGGCCTGATCGCCGACGCCGCGCGGCAGGGCGCGCAGATCGTCTGCCTGCAGGAGTTGTTCTACGGCCCCTACTTCTGCGCCGAGCAGGAGACGCGCTGGTACCATCTCACCGAGCGCGTGCCCGACGGACCCACGGTCTCGCTCATGCGCGATCTCGCGCGCGAGCACGGCATCGTGCTCGTGGTGCCGATCTACGAGGAAGAGCAGGCGGGGGTCTACTACAACACGGCGGCGGTGATCGATGCCGGCGGCACCTACCTCGGGAAGTACCGCAAGACGCACATCCCACACTGCAAGCCGGGATTCTGGGAGAAGTTCTACTTCCGTCCCGGCAACCTCGGCTACCCGGTGTTCGAGACCCAGTTCGCGAAGGTCGGCGTCTACATCTGCTACGACCGTCACTTCCCGGAAGGCGCGCGGGCGCTCGGTCTGGCCGGCGCCGAGATTGTCTTCAACCCGTCGGCCACCGTGGCGGGCCTGTCCGAATATCTCTGGAAGCTCGAGCAGCCGGCGCACGCCGTCGCCAACGGGTACTTCGTCGGGGCGATCAATCGCGTGGGGCACGAGCCGCCCTGGCACATCGGCGAGTTCTACGGGCAGAGCTACTTCTGCGACCCGCGCGGGCGCATCGTCGCCGAGGCGCCGCGCGATTGCGACGCCGTGATCGTCGCCGACCTCGATCTCGGCCTGATCGACGAGGTGCGCAGCGTCTGGCAGTTCTACCGCGACCGCCGGCCCGACGCCTACGGCGCGCTCGTGGCACCCTGACCCGCTTCTGGTATCCTTCGACTTTCCACGGTGTTCGAGAGGTTGCCGGCCGATGTCCGCGCCGCGCGCGGCGCGGACGCCATCCCGGCGCCGGCAGCCGGCGGAGGAGCCATGGGCATCGACCTGTCGGTCTCGTTCACGGGCGTGCGATTCCCCAACCCGTTCGTGCTCGCCTCGGCGCCGCCGACCGAGTCGGAAACCAACATCCTGCGCGCCTTCGACGCCGGCTGGGGCGGGGTCGTCACCAAGACGATCGGCCTGCACCCGGTCGTGAACGTCGCCGGGCCGAAGACGAAGTTCCTGCGGCAGCACGACTCGGGCGTCCTGTCGATGAACAAGGGGCGCCAGGGGGTGCTGCACTCGTCGTGGAACTGGGAGCTCATCTCCGACAAGCCGCTCGACTGGTGGCTGCCGCGGCTGACGCGGATCAAGCGCGCGCATCCGGAACGCGCGCTGATCGCGTCGATCATGGCCGGGTCCGGCTCCGACGAGGAACTGGCGCACTGGCGGACGCTCGCGCAGGGCTGTCAGGAGGCCGGCGCCGACGGCCTCGAGCTGAACCTGTCGTGTCCGCACATGGATCGACCCGACATGGGCGCGAACATCGGCCGGGACCGCGAGCTGTGCTCGTTCGTCGTGCAGGCGGTCAGGGAGGTCGCGCGCGTGCCGGTCTGGGCCAAGCTCACGCCGGCAACCGCCGACATCGTCGTCGAGGCGGCGGCGGTGTTCCGTGGCGGCGCCGACGCCGTGAGCTCCAGCAACACGTGGCCGTCGCTGCCGCTGGTCGACATCGACCGGCTCGAGTTCGAGATCGAGGTCGACGGGTTCGTGTCGAGCGGCGGGCTGGGCGGCCCCGCCATCCTGCCGCTGTCGCTGGCGAAGATGGCGCAGATGGCGAGGGCGTTTCCCGAGAAGGCGTTCTCGGGCATCGGCGGCGTCTCGGAGTTCGCCCACGCGCTCAACTATTTCCTGCTGGGCTGCGGAACGGTGCAGGTGTGCACGGCCGCCATGCTCGACCAGGCCGTGGGCCCGCACGTCATCGCACGGCTCGTTGCCGGCTATCGCGAGTTCCTCGAGCGGCACGCCGATCGCGGGTGGACGCAACTGGAGCACTTCCGGGGCCTGCTGCGCGACCGGGTGATCGAGCAGGCCCGCATCCGCCGGCCCGGGCACACCGAGTACCATGGCGGCTACGTCGCGCAGGAGGGCTACGCCTCGCCCGAGGCCGACGAGGCTGTGCCCCCCGCCCCTTCCGGCACCCGGTGATTCCCATGTCGACCATCCTGATCAAGAACGGCACCGTGCTCACCGCATCGGATCGCTACGACGCCGACGTCTACGTGGAGGATGGACGCGTGGCCGCCATCGGCCGTGCGCTCCCCATGTCGGCGGCCGAGGTGATCGACGCCACCGGCCGAATCGTGATGCCGGGCGGCATCGACGTGCACACCCACCTCGACATGCCCTTCGGCGGCACCGTGTCGGCCGACGACTTCCACACGGGCCACGTCGCGGCCGCCTGCGGCGGCACCACCTCGCACATCGATTTCGCGACGCAGACGCCGGGCCGCGGGCTCTACCACGCGCTCGACGAGTGGCATGCGAAGGCCCAGGGGAAGGCGGTCATCGACTACGGCTTCCACATGATCGTCCGCGACCTCAACCCGGACGTCTACGCGGAGATCACGCGCCTGGCGGCGCACGACGGCGTCACGTCGTTCAAGCTGTTCATGGCCTACCGCGGCGTGCTGATGGTCGACGATGGGACGATCTTCCGCGTGATGCAGCAGGCGCGCGACTGCGGCGGGATGATTTGCATGCACGCCGAGAACGGCGACGCCATCGACGCGCTCGTGGCGCAGGCGCGCGCCCGCGGCGATCTGGCGCCGAAGTTCCACGCGCGCACGCGTCCACCGCAGTGCGAGGGCGAGGCCACGGGCCGCGCGCTCGCCCTGGCTGCTGTCGCCGGCGTGCCCATCTACATCGTCCACGTGACCTGCGAGGATGCCATCGCGCAGATCCGGCAGGCGCGCGATCGGGGCCAGGCCGCCTACGGCGAGACGTGCACGCAGTACTTCTTCTGTTCCGAGGCCGACTACGAGCGGCCGGGGTTCGAGGGCGCGAAGTACGTCATGTCGCCGCCGCTGCGGGCCTCCTGGCACCAGGATCGGCTGTGGCACGCCGTCCGCGCCAACGACCTGCAGGCGGTGTCCACCGATCACTGCCCGTTCGGGTTCGAGACGCCACCGCAGAAGCAGTTGGGCCGCGACGATTTCTCGAAGATCCCGAACGGGGCGCCCGGCATCGAGGACCGCCTGCTGATGCTGTGGGACGGCGGCGTCAACACCGGCCGCATCTCGGCCAACCGCTTCGTGGAGCTGGTGGCCACCAACCCGGCCAAGCTGTTCGGATTGTGGCCGGCGAAGGGAACCGTCGCGATCGGCGCCGATGCCGACCTGCTCGTGTGGGATCCCGCGAGGCGGCACACGATCTCGGCGAAGACGCACCACATGAACGTCGACTACAACCTCTACGAGGGCCGGACGGTGACCGGCGCGCCGGTGGCGGTGCTCTCACGCGGCGACGTGATCGTGCGCGATGGGCGGTTCGTCGGCCGCGCGGGCCGCGGCCGGTTCCTCAAGCGCCTGCCGGGCGCGCCCGGCATCGCGTAGGAGCCGGCGCCGGTGCACGACACGCAGCAGTACCGGGCCGCCACGCGCGGCATGCGTCGCGGCCCCGGCGGGTTGTACGAGCTCGAAGCCGGCGTCGGCGATTCGCGCCTGTCGAACGTCGACCTCGCGCCGACCCGGATCGACCAGCGGACGTGGGGCACCTACCACGTGGCATCGCTGTGGGTCGGCCTCTCGGTGTGCATCCCCACCTACATGCTGGCGTCGAGCCTGGTGGGCGCCGGCATGGACTGGCGCCAGGCGATCGTCACGATCATGCTCGGCAACCTGATCGTGTGCGTGCCGATGGCGCTCATCGCCCACGCCGGCACGCGCTACGGCATCCCGTTTCCGGTGCTGGCGCGCGCGTCGTTCGGCATCCTTGGCAGCAACGTCCCCGCGCTCCTGCGCGCGGTGGTCGCCTGCGGGTGGTTCGGTATCCAGACGTGGATCGGCGGACAGGCGATCTACACGATGATGAAGGTCGCCGCGCCGCGGTTCGAGCCGCCCTACGCCATGGCGCTCGGCTTCGGCCTCTTCTGGTGCGCCAACATCTACGTGGTCGTGCGCGGCAGCAACGCGATCAAGGCGCTCGAGGCCTGGGCGGCGCCCTTCCTGATCGCATCGGGTCTGGCGCTGCTCTGGTGGGCCACCGCGCGGGCCGGCGGCCTGGGCCCCATCCTCCATCGGCCGAGCCGCTTCGCGACGACAGGAGCGTTCCTGGCCGTGTTCGTGCCGTCGCTGACGGCGATGGTGGGGTTCTGGGCGACGCTCGCGCTGAACATCCCCGACCTCTCTCGCTACGCCCGCAGCCAGCGCGCGCAGGTCTGGGGCCAGTTCCTCGGCCTGCCCACGACGATGACGCTCTTTGCCTTCATCGGCGTGGCGGTTACCTCGGCCTCCGACGTGATCTTCGGCGAGCCCATCTGGGATCCGGTGCAGCTGCTCTCACGCATCGGAAGCCCGCCCGTGGTGCTGGCGGCGCTCTTCGCGCTGCTGGTGGCCACGATCACCACCAACGTGGCGGCCAACGTGGTGGCGCCCGCCAACGGGTTCGCCAACCTGTGGCCGCGGCGGATCGACTTCGCGCGCGGCGGCGTGATCACCGGGATCCTCGGCGTCCTCATCATGCCGTGGCGCCTGCTCGAGAACGGCGATCGGTACATCGGCTGGCTGATCGCCTACTCCGCGCTGCTCGGCCCCATCGCGGGCATCTTCATCGCCGACTACTGGCTGGTGCGGCGGGCCCGGCTCGCGCTGGCCGACCTCTACGACAGTCACGGGCGCTACGGCCGGTGGAACTGGCGTGCGCTGGTGGCGCTGGCGGCGGGCGTGGCCATCGCGCTGGCAGGCCTGGTGGTGCCCCGCGTCCGTGTGCTCTACGACTACGCCTGGTTCGCGGGCTTTGCCGCGGCCGGTATCGTGTACGCTGTGCTGATGCGCGGCACGCCGCTGGTGGATCTGACACCGGCCGGATGCGATCCGGCCGAGCCGGCCCGCCACGAACCGCGTGATCCGCACCCCAGACCCTGAAGAGGATTCCATGGCAACGATGAGCCCCTCGACGACGAGTCCGCAGCCGCAGATCGCCACCATCACGCACTGGATCGACGGACGCCCCTGGGAAGGCGAGCCCCCCAGGTGGGGCGACGTGTTCGATCCGGCCACCGGCACCCGCGCCGCGCGCGTGGCGTTCGCCGACGAGGCGCTGGTGGATGCGGCCGTCCGATCGGCCTCGGTGGCCGCGGCGAAGTGGCGATCCTCGTCACTGGCCCAGCGCGCGGCCGTGATGTTCGCCTATCGCGAACTGCTCAACCGCCACAAGCGCGAGGTGGGCGAACTGATCACGCGCGAGCACGGCAAGGTGCTGCCCGACGCGGTGGGCGAGGTGACACGCGGCCTCGAGGTGGTGGAGTTCACCTGCGGCCTGCCGCAGTTGCTCAAGGGCGAGTTCTCCGAGGGCGTCTCGACCGCCGTCGACAGCTACTCGATCCGCCAGCCGCTGGGCGTGGTGGCGGGCATCACCCCGTTCAACTTCCCGGCGATGGTCCCCATGTGGATGTACCCGATCGCGCTCGCGTGCGGGAACGCGTTCATCCTGAAGCCCTCGGAGAAGGACCCGTCCGCCTCGATGTTCTGCGCGCGCCTGCTCAAGGAAGCCGGGCTGCCCGACGGGCTCTTCACGGTGCTGCACGGCGACAGGGCGGCGGTCGACGCGATCCTGGCGCACCCCGGGATCGCGGCCGTGAGCTTCGTCGGTTCGACGCCCATCGCGCGCTACGTCTACGAGACGGGCACGCGGGCCGGCAAGCGCGTGCAGGCGCTCGGCGGCGCGAAGAACCACATGGTGGTGCTGCCCGACGCCGATCTCGACCTCGCCGCCGACTCGGCCGTGAGCGCCGGCTACGGCTCCACGGGCCAGCGCTGCATGGCGATCTCGATCCTCGTGGCCGTGGGCGACGTCGGCGACCGGCTGGTGCCGCGCATCGTCGAGCGCCTGCGCCGGCTGAAGGTGGGCGCCGGCCTTGACGGGGCCGCCGAGATGGGGCCGCTCGTCACGCGCGAGGCGCGCGACCGCGTCGCGGGCTACGTCGAGAAGGGCACGCAGGAAGGGGCGGAACTCGTCGCCGACGGGCGCACGGTGCGAGTGGAGGGGCACGAGGACGGCTTCTTCATCGGCCCGTGCCTCTTCGACCGCGTGCAGCCGGGCATGACGATCTACCGCGACGAGATCTTCGGGCCGGTGCTCGGTGTCCTTCGCGTGGAGACCTATGACGAGGCGCTGAAGCTGGTCAATGACAACCCGTACGCCAACGGCGTCGCGATCTTCACCAACGACGGTGGCGCGGCCCGCCGCTTCCAGCACGAGGTGCAGGTGGGCATGGTGGGCATCAACGTGCCCATCCCGGTGCCGATGGCCTACTACTCGTTCGGCGGGTGGAAGCAGTCGCTCTTCGGCGACACCCACGTGCACGGGCGCGAGGGCATCCACTTCTACACGCGCGGCAAGGTGATCACGTCGCGGTGGCCCGACCCGCAGCACCGCGGGGTGAACCTCGGGTTCCCGCAGACGAAGTAGCGCTTCCGGGCGGCGAGGTCGCCGGTCGGGGCCCTCCGGCCCGGATCGGATCCCGGCGACCCGCGCCCTACCTCACCCACGCCGGGATCGCGTCGAGGTGGACATCGAACACCCACGGCCCGAGCAGCAGCACCAGCCCGACGATGACGGGCACGAGCGCGACGTTGAGGATGAAGCCCGCGCGCGCCATCTGCGGAAGCGTCACCGCGCCGCTGCCGAAGACGATGGCGTTGGGCGGCGTGCCGACGGGGAGCATGAAGGCGCAGTTCGAGGCCAGCGCCGCCGGGATCAGGAACAGCAGCGGGTTCTGGCCCAGCCCGACGGCCGTCGCGGCGACGATGGGCAGGAAGGTGGCCGCCGTGGCGGTGTTGCTGGTCAGCTCGGTGAGCATCAGGATCGTGAAGGTGACGAGGCCGAGGACGGCCAGGTCCGGCACCGCCCCGAGCCCGTCGGCGAGGGTGCCGAGATAGCGCGACAGGCCGTGCCGCTCGATCTGGCTCGCGAGGCTGAGGCCGCCGCCGAACAGCAGCAGGACTTCCCAGGGCAGGGTGCGGGTGGAAGCCCAGTCCATCAGGAAGCGGCCGCGACGCGCGTCGACCGGGATGAGGAACAGCGCCACCGCACCGGCAATCGCGATCGTCGTGTCCGAGACGAGCGGCGCCACACGGGCAATCAGCGGCTGGAACACCCAGGCCAGGGCCGTCAGCGTGAAGACGATGCCCACGAGGATCTCGGGGCGTGAGATTCGGCCCATCCGCGCGCGTTCCCGCGCGATCAGATCCGCCATGCCCGGCACGTCCGCCTCACCCAGCCTGAAGGACACGCGCGTCAGCACGAGGTAGACGATCGGCAGCGTGACCAGCATGACGGGCACGCCGAGCAGCATCCACCGGCCGAAGCCGAGCTCGATGCCGTAGGTCTCGTTCACGTAGGCGGCCAGCAGGGCGTTGGGTGGCGTGCCGATCAGCGTCGCCATGCCGCCGGTCGTGGCGCCGTAGGCGACCGACAGCATCAGGGCCGTGTCGAACCCGTGCAGCGCGCGGCGGGCGTCGGCCTCGCGCGGCAGCAGCGTGAGCACCGAGGTGGCGATGGGCAGGATCATCATCGCCGTCGCGGTGTTGCTCACCCACATGCTGATGATCGCGGACGAGACCAGGAACCCGAGGACGATGCGGCGCGGCCGCGTGCCCATCGCGGCGATCAGGGAGATCGCCAGCCGCCGGTGCAGGTGCCAGCGCTGCATCGCGAGCGCGATGACGAAGCCGCCGAAGAACAGGTAGATGATCGGGTTGGCGAACGGCGCGGCGGCCTCGCGCACGTCGCCGAGCCCGAGCGCCGGAAACAGCAGCAGAGGCAGCAGCGCCGTCACCGGTATCGGCAGCGCCTCGGTGATCCAGAGCAGCGCCATGAGCGCGGCCGCACCAGCCGTGTGCCAGCCCTGCGCCGACAGCCCCGCTGGCGCGGGCAGCACGAGCGTGAGGCCGAGGGCGGCCGGGCCCAGAATCCATCCCGACCAGTGCCTGACGCCGTAGGCGGTTTCCGCTGGAGGTGCGATGGCGGTGGAAGCGCCGGTGACGGGATCGGGTGCGCTCGACATGCGCGACACACTATGCCAGAGGTCGTCGTGCGGCGCGCGACCAGATGTGTCCGGCGCCGGGCGGATCACGCGTGCGGCGAAGGTGCCGCCGGGGCGCCGGCCGCGCGCGGGCCTCGCTGCTGAGCCGGGTACTTGATCCGGCGGTGGTGCACGCCGACGAGGACGTTGACGAAGGCGTCGCGGGCCTCCGCCAGCTCACGCAGGCTGAGCGGACACTCGTCGAGTTCGCCCTCGGCCAGGACGCGATCGATCGTCTGCTGCACCATCGATCGCAGGGCGGCCTCGGTCGGATCGTCGATGGCGCGGGCCGTCGCCTCCACCTGGTCCGCCAGCATCAGCAGGCCCGTTTCGCGCGAGCGCGGCCGCGGGCCCGGGTAGCTGAACGCGGCGGGATCGGCCGGGCCGAGGGCCTGGGCACGCGCGAAGAAGAAGCGGACGAGGCCGGTGCCGTGGTGCTCGCGCACGAAGTCGGCGATGCGCTCGCCGATGCCGAACTCGCGCACCAGGCGGACGCCGACGCTCACGTGCCCGATGATCAGCGCCGCGCTCTCGGCCGCGGTGAGCCGGTCGTGCGGGTTCACGCCGTGCTGGTTCTCGACGAACGCCTCGGGTCGCTCGGTCTTCCCGACGTCGTGGTAGAGGGCGCCAACGCGTGCGAGCAGCGCGTCGGCGCCCACGGCCTGGGCGGCCGCGTCAACCAGCAGGCCCACGGTCACCGAGTGCTGGAACGTCCCCGGCGTCGTCTCGGTCAGCCGGCGCAGCAGCGGGTGCTCGTAGTTCATCAGCTCGATGAGCCGGATGCGCGTCATGTGGCCGAACCGCCACTCGAGGAGCGGACCGACGCCGAGCAGCGTGAGGCCCGACAGCAGGCATCCGCCGAGGGCGCCCCCGCCGGCCCACGCCACGGTCCCCCACGTGACGTCACCGCCGAGCATCACGAGACACGCCGCCACGGGCACCGCCGGCACGGCGGTGAGCAGGCCCGCCTGCACCACGCACTGCCGCCGGCTGCAGCGCGCGCCGAGGTGACCGGCCACCAGGCCCGCCACGAGCAGGTAGATGACGAGCGGCAGGTCGAGCTGCCACAACAGGCCGAGGCAGATCGACTGGACGGCCAGGTAGGTGACGGCCGACGAGTAGGGGAGCACGACGCGCGCGTACATCGCCGTGGCCGCGGCCGGGAAGGCGAGGACGAGCGCCGTTTCGGGGATGGCGGGATAGCGTTCGGCCAGGCTCCCGATCGCCTCGAGCCAGATCCGGAACGTGACGGCGGTCCCCGCCAGGCTGGTCACCGCGTAGCCGAACTCCCGCGTGCCGATCGCGAACCGCAACCGGTCGTGCTCGACGATGACGAAGGCCAGCAGCAACAGCACGAACAGCACGCTCGCGCGGCCGGCGATGCGCAGCCAGACGGTGCGGTCCAGGCCCTGCTGGCGAATGGCGTCGAGCACCAGCAGCGCCTGTCGTGTCACCGGCTGACCTTCGCCGACGATCAGCTGGTTGCGGCGGAAGGTGAGTGAGACGGGCAGGACCGCGGCGGCCGCGGCCTCACGGCGTGCCGTGGTGGCGGCGGCGTCGAACGCCGCGTTGGGCTTCAGCCACCGGGCGGCCAGCGCCACGAGCCAGGGACGGACCGGGGCGGGCGCGGCGCCGGTCAGTTCCGCGCCACGCGCCTCCAGGCTGCGTCGCGCGCCGTCGAGGTCGGCCAGCGCGGCCGCGTCGCTCACCAGGCGTTCTCCTCCGCGCGCGCCGTCGATCAGCGCCAGCCGTCCCGTGGATGGCGGCGGACCCTCGCCCGCGGCGGGTGGCGAGGCCAGCGGCCGGGCCGCGATGGGTGAGCGGTACGCCTCGTTGACGAGCCGATCGAACGCTTCGACGGTGGCCGGTAGAGCACCGGGAGCCCGCAGCGCGGCCCGGACGCCAGCGGGAAGCGGTTCGCCGAGCCGTGCGTCAGCCTGCGAGAGCGCCGCGTCGAGTGCTTCTTCTGCCTGTTCGATCGCCGCGCGGTGCCGCGCCTGTGCGGCCGATCGCGACTCATGGGGGCGTGCCGCCGGAGCGGGCGCGCTGCGCAGTTCGATCAGGCTCGCGAGGGGACGCTCCACGCCAGCCAGCGCGGTGACGAACTTCGTGCGCAGCGCCGATCCGGCTCCGTAGTCGACGTTCACGACGCCTGGCGCGTTGGCGGCGGCCGTCTCGCGCTGCTGACTGGTGGCGGTCTCGTCGACGATCGAAAGATCGTACGGCGCGCGAATGGTTCGCGAAGCGAACTCGCCGAGGGCGAGGCGTTCGGCCGGTCGCGTGATGTGGGGCGAGCCCAGCAGGGCGAGCCCCAGCGCCACCAGCGCCAGCACCGCGATGCGCAGCGCGCCCGCGCGGCTCGCCGCGAGCCCCAGCCGCATCACCAGCGGTCTGCGATCGTCGGGTGGCGTCGCCATCCTGGTGGCGGGGAGAAGGGAGCCGGCCATGGGGAGGGATCCTGAGCGACCCAATACTACCGCTCCGGCGCGGCCGTTGCCCGGAGGTTCGCACGGCATGTCACCGCAGCCCCCACCGTGCATCTCCTCGGCAGGACCGTTCGTCACGCGCGAGGAGTGCCATGAGCCCGCTTTCGATGACCCGTGTTCTCGTCGCCGTCGATTTCTCCAGTGCCTCCGCCCGTGCGGTGCAGTTCGCCGGCGATCTGGCCGAGCGCGCCGGCGCCGCGCTCGTGGCCGTGCACGCCGAGGCCATTGAAGTCCCGCCCTATTTCACTCGCGATCAGATCGACACCCTGCAGGCGCAGCTGAAGGCCGCCCGGCAGCGGGCAGTGGACGAGATCCGCCGGTTGATCGCCGCGCACACGGCGGCACGGGCCGAGGTCGTCGTGACCGACGGTCCTCCCGTCGATGCGATCCTCGGCGCGGCCGCCGGCGTCGACCTCGTCGTGGTCGGCACCCACGGCCGGCGCGGGCCCGCGCGCTGGTGGCTCGGCTCGGTCGCCGAGCGGGTCGTGCGCGAGGCCACGATGCCCGTGCTCGTCGTGCCCGGCCCCGACACCACGGACGAGCGGCCGGCGGCGGGTCCGGTCCTGCTCACCGCGGCGGAGACGCCCGCCGCACACGCGCGTCAGTGGGCGAGATACCTGGGAGACCTGACCGGCGTCGTGGTGGCGGAGCGGCCCGGGCTGGCGCGGCAGCAGGCGGCCGACGTGACCGGTGCCTCGCTGATCGTGGTGCCCGTACCGCCTCGCGAGGGCTTCCGGGCGGTGCACGACGCCTCGGTGGCGTTGACCCAGACCTGCCAGCGCCCGGTGCTGTTCGTACCCGAGCGCGCGTGAGGGCTCGTGGGCGGGCCCCTGCCGCCCGCGAGGTGATCCGGCAACGCGACGGCCGCCGCGTTGCCGGCCTGCTACACGCCGCAGCCGCCCGCGACCCTCTTCACTGGCGTGACGACGGGCCGGGCCGCGCCGCGGGCGGCAATCAGCGCCGTGAGCCGTGGCGCCGCGGCCACGCGGAAGATCCGCGTGTCCTCGTCGAGCATCGTGTCCTCCGTGGCCGACGGCGACAGGATCTGTGCGCGGAAGGCGTCGAGGCCGCCCTCCAGCACCGCCACGCGCTCGTAGCCGAGTTGCGCGGCGAGCGTGGCAGCCGTCACCGCCTCGTCTTCGCGGTCGGCCAGGAACACCTTGAGCGTTCCTCGTCGCCCGAGCACGTCGCGGCCCGGCTTGCCTGCCACGTGCTCCATCGTCAGGTTGACGGCCGTCGGCAGGGTGAACGCCGTGTAAGCCGATTCGGGCCGGATGTCGACGAGCACGAGCGACGGATCCTCGTCGAGGAGCCGGAACGCCAGTTCGTCGGCGGTCATGCGTGCAGGGGGGTGCGCGTGTCGGTATGCGGCGTCGTTGGCCCGCGCCAGCAGCCGCGCCTGCAGCGGGGGCAGTGCGGCCACGCCGGCTGCGGCCACGAGCACCGCGACGCCCGCCAGACGATGGCGCCACACCGGGAAGCCGGCCGTCGGACCATCCGGGTTCACGCGGCGCTCGATGACGCCCACGGCGGCGAAGGCCGTCACCGCCACCAGCACGAATCCGATGGCGACCATCCCGGGCGGCAGGCCGGTGGCGGCCGGCAGCGTCGGGTCGCCCAGTGGACGATCCATGTAGAGCCCCTGGATCGCGGGGAACGCCTCGCCGAACGTGAGGGCGCCGAGCAGGCCGCCGGCGACGAACATCATCGCGTCGATGCGGCCCACGGCCGCGCCGCAGAAACTCGTGCCCGGACAGTAGCCGCCGACGACGAATCCCACGCCCATGATGGCGCCGCCGATCAGGGCCGAGGTGAGAAACGTCGGGTGCACGTAGATGATCGACGTGTCGAGCCAGCCCAGCTTGCCGAGCAGCAGGACGCCGAGCATGGCGGTGATGCCGGCGGTGAAGAACACGCGCAGCACGGTGAAGTCGGTGCCGTAGAACAGGCCTGTCAGCTTGCGCGAGGACGAGAAGCCGGCCTGTTCGAGGACGAAGCCGAACGCCACGCCGACCAGCAGCGCGACGATCAGGTTGAGTTCGTCGGTGATGACGTTCGGTACGAAGGGTCCCATGGGCGTGACCTCAGGCAGCCACCCAGAGCCGCCGCACGAAGTAGGCCACGCCGTAGGCGGAGCCGAAGATGGCCATCATGGTGAGGATGCCGCCGAGCGAGAGCACGGCCATCCCGCTGAGCGCCGCGCCGCTGGTGCAGCCCCGGGCCAGTTGCGCGCCGACGCCGAACAGCGCGCCGCCGGCGAGCGCCGCCATCCAGCGGGTCTGAACTCGCACGTGCGGGGGCCGCTCGGTCGTCAGGCGAAGCCGGTTGGAGATGGTGCCCGAGAGGAACGCGCCGATGACCACGCCGATCACCTCGAACACCAGCCACGACTTCAGCGGGCTGGCCTCGGCCGGCGTGTGCGCGTAGAACGGGTTGGCCGTGGCACGCTGGGGCGAGACCACCTGGGCCGCCGCCGACAGCGCGCTCCGGTATGCGCCGCTCGCGCCGAGCCCGCGGCCGCTGACGAAGATCGTGACGAGCAGGACGAGGCCGAGCAGCACGCCCGAGAGATAGGGATTCAGGTAATCGCGCGACATGGGTCACTCCACCGGTGGCGTGATGACTGGGGCGAGGACGGGCGCCGGCACGGGTGACTGGCCGGGTGCCGGTGCCGGCGCCGGTACCGGCGGGCTGGCAGGCGATCCCTCGTGGGCCTCCTCGTAGCCGGTGATCATGGCCTTCAGGTGCGCCGTGGCCGTCTCGCCGGTGGTGATGAGGTAGACGTGCGCGAGGACGAAGGCCACGAGGAAGAACGCCCCGGCCGTGTGCAGCGCCGCCACCGTCTCGAGGCCGTCGAGGCCGAGCGCCTCCACGCCGTGCCGTTGCGGGTAGCGGTAGAAGTAGTAGACCAGGCCGGTGACGGCCATCACGGGCAGCACCAGCAGTTTCAACTGCAGGTAGACCAGCCGCTGCAGCGGGTTCAGCTTGCTGGCGCGTGTCCGGCGCGTGGGGTGCGGGGCGCCGCGGAACACGCCCGACACGTAGTACTCGGCATACGCGCGGAGGTTGGTGAGCGTCGGCACGTACTGCCGCCACTCGCCGGTCGTGAGGTGCCAGAAGATCGCGAAGGCCGCGAGCGCGAGCAGCGCCGCCGCGGCGAGGCGATGCGCGTGCACCGCCGCCTCGAAGCCGAGGAAGCTGAAGGAGCCGTGCACCTCGAAGCCGGTGAAGGCCAGGAAGAGCACGAGCAGGGCCTGGGCCCAGTGCCAGAACCGTTCGAAGGCGGCGTAGACGAGGGTGCGGGTCGAATTCACTGGCGCCTCCGCTGGCGGCCGGCGAACGCGCGTCCGGCGCCGTGAACGAGGATGGCGGCCGCCACCAGCAGGAGCGTGGCCGTGCCGACGCGATCGACCAGGAGGTTCCGATCGCGCCCCGGCAGGTAGACGCCCGTGACACCGGCCAGGCGCGAGGCCTCGCGCGTGTGGCACTGCGCGCACCACAGCGCCTTCTCGCGCGGCGCCACCATGTGGTTGAGCGGCCAGCTCATCGTGGTGTCGACGAAGGCGTATTGGCCGCTGTAGGGCAGCCCGACCGACTCCATGCCTTCCTCGGCGGCGCGCGCCCAGTCGAACTCCTCCCAGAACGCGCCGTCCCCGTCGCCGTTGCCGACCAGCTTGGGCTGGACGATCACGTCCCGCACCGGGTCGTAAATCTGCCGCGCCCGGTGGATCTTCACCGGCACGATCTTCGACGCGGGGTCGCTGGCGCTGCCGAGCAACTGGTTGACGTGAACGGGGGCCGAGGGATCGACCGCGTCGCCGAGCAGGTAGTGATCGGCCGTCCCGTTGAACCAGATGTAGTCGGGTACCACGTTGGTGCCCCACGTGAAGGTGCCCTTGATCGACGCGTAGGTGATGTTCCCCTGGGCGTCGTGGTCCTCGTAGGGCTGGCCATCGCGCAGGCGCCCGGCCGTGGACCAGTCCCACGTCATCTTCGTGGCGCTGGCGCGCGCGTACTCGGGGATGTGGCACGTCTGGCAGGCCACCTTCAGCGTGTGCCCGTTCAGCAGATCGTCGTCGTGCGGCATCTCGCCGTGGCACTGTTCGCACGTGGACCGGTGACGGTTCATCGACGACACCGAGTAGAGCTTGCCGAGCATGCGATGGTTCTCGGCGCGGTGACAGTCGACGCAGGCCAGGTTGGCGCCGTCCACCGCCATGTGCACGTCGAGATCGCGCGTGGGCGCGAACAGCGCCTCCTCGAGGTCGCCGTGCTTCACGTTGTTGCCGCCGCCGCCGAAGAAGTGGCAGGTGCCGCACGTGGTGCGCGAGGGGCGCGCCACCTTCTGCGCCACGAGCGTCAGGTCGACCGAGGGGGCGGGCACCCCGCTGCCGGCGCGCTCGTACGTGCCGGAGCCGTCGTGACACGCCAGGCAGTCGATGTTGGTCGGCTCGCTGAAGTCGAAGCTCGAATCGACGTAGCCGTAGCCGGCGTGGCACTTGTCACAGCCGGCCAGGTTGCCGGACACGCCGATGCAGAAGTTGTTGATGACGTTGCGTTTGCCGATGGTGCGGATGCCGCGGCCCGGGACGTACTCCTGCCGCGCCCAGTTCCAGTGCGAGGAAGCCATCACCTCCTTGCCACGCTCGGTGTGGCACGACAGGCAGGCCGCCGTCACCTCCTGCGGGGAGGCGAAGCGCCGCTGCAGGACGGCGAATTTCGCGTGATCGACCGACGGCGTGCGGCGCCTGGCGTATTCCGCCTTCAACCGCTGCAGGGGCGTGGCCTCGGTCACCGGCGCGCGCAGCGCCCCGACGCCGACCACAACCCCCACGCCAAGGAGGGCGAGGATGAGAACAATCCGACGCATCGCTTCCACCCGACGGGCGCGTGCGGCGGCCGACGACAGCCGTGAAGGAAACGCCGGCCCGTCGTCTGCCGTGCAGTGATGCACGGCTGGCGGAAAGGTGACAGGCAGCGCCGCGGGATCGGTGCGGCCGGCCGGCGTCCCGGGCGGCGGCGGGAGGGCCCTTCAGGGACGCGGGCCCGGACGGGCCAGGAAGCGCCGCATCGTGCCGCTGGCGCGACGCGAGGGCGCGTCGATGGCGAATCCCGAACCCACGACGGCCGACTCGGTGTCGCGGTTGGGATGGCACCCGCCCGTCACCCACGTCCAGGCCGGCTGGGTGAGATCCTGGAGCACGGCTCGCCATGGCACCGGCGATCGCACGTGCTCGAGCATGCGCAGCACGCCGCCGGGCTTCAGCACGCGCCGCACCTCGGCCAGGCCCGTCGGCACGTCCCTCACGCTGCAGAACACCAGCCCCGAGGTGACCGTGTCGAACGCGTCATCGCGGAACGGCAGCGCCTCCGCGCGCGCCTGGACGAGCCAGGCCCCGTTCGCCCGGCGCTTCGCCGCCCGCAGCATGTCGAGGCAGGGATCGACGCCGACGGCCCGCGAGTTCCCGTCGATCAGTTCGAGGTTGCGTCCGGTGCCACAGCCGAGGTCGAGGACGTGGCCGCGGGCCCCGGCGACGAGCCATCGCCGCCAGCCCCGCAGGCCGGTGGCCTCGAGCAGCGCCATGCCCGCGTCGTAGAGCCAGGGAATCTGTTCGATGCCGCGCATCAGGCAGCCTCTCGTGAGCCGGCGCTCCCGCCGGCATGCGCACTGGCCGGCCGCGCGAGGTGGAAATCGAGCCTCCATTGTAGTCCCGGCCCGGAGGCACGATGGGGTCCCGGCGCCACCAGAGCCGGCCGGTCGCGCGGCCGCCCGCTGCGCCATCCCCGTCGGGCTCGTGTAGGATTTCGTCATCCCCGGTCCGGCCGCTCCCGCCGATGCCGCGGGGCGCCGGTGACGGCGCACGTGCCTGGATGCCGTCCGATACCGATACCTCCCGCGCGCTTCCCCCCACCCGTTGGCAGCGGACGTTCGCCGCGCTCCAGCACCCGAACTACCGGCTGTGGTTCCAGGGGCAGATCGTCTCGCTGTTCGGGACGTGGATGCAGGCGACGGCGGAAGGTTTCCTCGTCTATGAGTTGACGCACTCGCCGCGCTATGTCGGCATCGTCGCCTTTGCCGCCGGCGTGCCGATGTGGGTGCTCACCCTCTACGGCGGCGTGATCGCGGACCGGTTTTCCCGCCGGACGCTGCTGATTGCCACCCAGGCGGCCATGATGACGCTCGCCTCGATCCTGGCGACGCTCACCTTCCTGAAGGTGGTCCAGCCGTGGCACATCGTGTCGCTCGCGCTGCTGCTCGGCGTCGCCAACGCCTTCGATGCGCCGGCGCGGCAGGCGTTCGTCAGCGAGCTGGTGCCGCGCGAGGATCTCACCAACGCGATCGCGCTCAACGCGACCATGTTCAACACCGCCACGGCGATCGGCCCGGCCGTGGCGGGCGTCACCTACGCGCTGTTCGGTCCCGGCTGGTGTTTCACCCTCAACGCCCTCTCGTTCATCGCCGTGATCGCGGCGCTCCGGCGCGTGAACGTGGAGTGGCGTCCCCCGGCGCGCCACGCGGGCGGCATCGTGGCGCAGTTCGGCGAGGGCATCCGGTACGTCGTGCACCAGCGCCAGATCCGGACGGTCATCGGCCTCGTGGCGACGACGAGCCTCTGCGCCGTGTCGATTTCCACGCTGATCCCGGCCTGGGCGGTCGCGGTGCTGCACGGCGGGGCCATGACCAACGGGATGCTGCTCGGCACGAGGGGTGCCGGTTCGCTGGCCGGCGCGCTGCTGGTGGCATCGCGCGCGCGCGCCGTCGGTCGCGGGCGACCGCTCATGACCGGCGCCATCGCCTACCCCCTGGCCCTGTTCGTGTTCGCGTTCGTGCACTGGCTCCCCGCGAGCCTCGTGCTGCTGGCGGGCGTGGGCATGGGCACCGTCTTCGTGCTCAACCTCGGCAACGCGATGGTGCAGACCTCGACGCCCGACGAGCTGCGCGGGCGCGTCATGGGCGCCTACACGTGGATCTTCTTCGGCGTGATGCCGCTGGGAGCCCTGTGGACCGGGACGATCGCCGAGCACCTCGGCGAACCGTCGGCGGTGACGATCAACGCGGCGGTGGCCCTGCTGGTGGCCCTCGTCGTGTGGTTCCGCGACCCCGAATTCCTCCGCCACTGACGTGCGCGCGGTCGGTGGCAGGGCGAATCCGGGGCGGGACGGCCAGGGGGCACGCGCGGCCATCGCCGTCGCCGGGCCCCGGGCGCTCCCGCCTCGACCTCCGCGTGCACCTCATCCCGATCGTCATCACGAATTCGCCGGGAGGAATCCGGCAGCGCCGTCTCGGCTATCATGGCGGCGTCCAGCCCGGGTCCGCGCCTGCCTGCGCCCGAACCTCCGGAGGTGCCCGATGGTCTCCCTGGCCGATCTCTGGCTCCCGATCCTCGTGTCGCCCGTGTTCGTGTTCCTCGCGAGCGCGATTCTGAACGTGGCGCTCCCGTGGCACCGCGCGGATTTCGGCAAGGTCCCGGACGAGGACAAGGTGATGGCCGCCCTGCGTGGCTTCGCGATCCCCACCGGAGACTACCGCGTGCCGTGCCCCGGCGCGATGGGCGATCTGAAGTCGCCGGAGTTCATCGACAGGATGACCACGGGGCCCGTGATGCTGATCACCGTGGCGCCGCCGGGGCCGCCGGCGCTGGGCGCCCAACTGGGTCAGTGGTTCGTCTACTGCGTGGTGGTGTCGGTGTTTGCGGCCTACGTGGCGGGGCGCGCGCTGGGCCCGGGCGACACCTACCTGCACGTCTTCCGTTTTGCCGGCACCACCGCGTTCGTGGGCTACAGCCTGGCGCTGTGGCAGAACACCATCTGGCACGGGCGCAACTGGGTCGCCACGCTGAAGTCGACGATCGACGGCCTGATCTACGGCCTGCTCACGGCCGGCACATTCGGCTGGCTCTGGCCGCGCTGAGCTGGCGCGCCGGCCGCTGCCGGCAGGCGGCGTGGTCGCGCGTGGCCGGGGCGCAGGACGACAGGCGCCGCCGGATCAGCCGCTCTCCCCGGGCTCGGACGTGGCGGCGGGCAGCATCGGCAGGCCGTCGTGCAGCGAGGTGCCCATCAGGCCCACCTGCCGGTAGACACGGATCTTGTCGCGCGTGTCGAGGATGTCGAGGTTGCGCATCGTCAGCTGGCCGATGCGATCCTGCGGCGTGAAGAAGACCTCCTGGCCCTTTTCCATCGTCAGCCGTTCGGGATGGTAGGTGAGGTTGGGACTCGTGGTGTCGAGGATCGAGTAGTCGTTGCCGCGCCGGAGTTCCAGCGCCACCTCGCCGGTGACCGCGCGCGCCACCCAGCGCTGCGCCGTCTCGCGCAGCATGAGCGCCTGCGGGTCGAACCAGCGGCCCTGGTAGAGCAGCCGGCCGAGCCGCCGGCCGTTGCTCCGGTACTGGTCGATCGTGTCCTCGTTGTGGATGCCGGTGACCAGGCGCTCGTAGACCACGTAGAGCAACGCCAGGCCGGGCGCCTCGTAGATACCCCGGCTCTTGGCCTCGATGATGCGGTTCTCGATCTGGTCGGAGACGCCGAGGCCGTGGCGGCCGCCGATGGCGTTGGCCTCCATGAACAGCGCGAGCGCGGTGGGGAAGGTCTGCCCGTTGATGGCCACCGGGAGGCCTTCCTCGAACCGCACGCTCACCACCTCGGGCTTCACCGCCACGTCCTCGCGCCACGATGCCACGCCCATGATCGGGCGGACGATCGAGACGCCGCGATCGAGGAACTCGAGGTCCTTGGCCTCGTGGGTGGCGCCGAGGATGTTGGAGTCGGTCGAGTAGGCCTTGTCGGCGCTCATGTGGTACTCGAGGCCGGCGCCCTCGAGGTAGGCCGACATCTCGGCGCGGCCGCCGAGTTCCTCGATGAACTGCTGGTCGAGCCACGGCTTGTAGATGCGCAGCTGCGGGTTGACGAGCAGGCCGTAGCGGTAGAACCGCTCGATGTCGTTGCCCTTGTAGGTGCTGCCGTCGCCCCAGATGTGGACGTCGTCGTCCTGCATCGCCGAGACCAGCATGGTGCCGGTGACGGCGCGGCCGATCGGCGTCGTGTTGAAGTAGAGCTGGCCGGCCGTGGCGATGTGGAAGGCGCCGCACTGCAGGGCGGCCAGCCCCTCGGCGACGAGCTGGTCCCGGCACTCAATCAGGCGGGCCGCCTCGGCGCCATAGGCGAGGGCCTTGCGCGGGATGGCCTCGTAGTCGTGCTCGTCGGGCTGCCCGAGGTGCGCGGTGTAGGCGTAGGGGACGGCGCCGTGACGGCGCATCCAGTGAAGCGCGGCGCTGGTGTCGAGCCCGCCGGAGAACGCGATGCCGACCCTCTCGCCGACGGGGAGACGCTGCAGGATGTTGGGCACGTAACTATGTTCCAGGGCGCATAAGTATACATGACGGGCGCGGGCCCAGCGGGTGGAACATACTGGCGTCGCGCCGTGCGCCGCTGATCGCCCTCGCGCCGCGCCGGCTTCATCCTGGCGGGTCCGGATCGACGGTGCCGGATGGCTCGAGGCACGGCCGTCCGGCGAGTCACCACGCGAGCGATGCCGATGGCGAGGCCCCTGTTGACGATGGTCTCCGTGCTGCTGCTGGCGGCGGTCGTGGTGCTGGCGGTGCTGGCCGGTGCGGTGCGGCTGGCGGCGCCGCGCCTGGCGTTCTTCCCAGAGCGGGGCGAGCCGGACACACCCGACGATGCGGGCATCGCCTTCCGGGCCATCGCCGTGCGCACCGCCGACGGCGAGACGGTGCGGGCGTGGTGGATGCCGCGCCAGGGCGCGCGCGCCACGGTGTTCTATCTGCACGGCAACGGCGGCCACCTCTCGATGTGGCTGCCCGTGCTCGAGCGCGCGTGGCGCCGGGGCTACGCCGTGTTCGCGATCGACTACCGCGGCTATGGCGTCTCCACGGGCTCACCGTCCGAGGCGGGGCTCTACCGCGACGTGGAGGCGGCGCTCGATGCCTTCCACGGCCTCGGCCCGCCGGCACCGATCGTCTACTGGGGCCGGTCGCTCGGGACCGTGATGGCGGCGTACGCGGCGAGGCGGCGCGCGCCGGACGGGCTGATCCTGGAGGCCGGGTTCCCCGACGCGCGATCGGTGCTCGCCGGCAGCCCGCTGTGGCTGCTCTCGTGGCTCTCGGGCTACCGGTTCCCCGCGGCGGCGTTCCTCGCGCGGGTGGAGGTGCCCACGCTGGTGATGCACGGCGACCGCGACAGCGTCATCCCGTTCCCGCTCGGACAGCGGCTGTTCGAGAGCGCGCGCGGCCCCAGGCGTTTCCACGCAATCGCCGGCGGCGATCACAACGACGTGGATCCGCCGGATCCGGCTGCCTACTGGCGGGCCGTGGAGGAGTTCGTCGAGTCGCTGTCCGGGCGGCCGTGAGAGGAGCGACGCCGCGCGATCGCGCGGGCCGGTCGACGGCAGGCGTGGGCGCCGCACGCCGCCGCTCACCGCGGGACCGGTGCCTCCCGCAGCAGTTCCTGCACGCGCGGCGCCACCTGCGTCGCATAGAGTTCGATGCTGCGCATCAGGGCGTCGTGCGACAGGGTGCCGCTGCTGTACTTCAGATCGAACCGCGAGAGGCCGAGGGCACGCACGGCCGCGGCCACCTTCCGCGCGACGGTGTCGGGCGCACCCACCATCAGCGCGCCGTCAGGTCCGGCCTCGCGCTCGTAGTGCGCGCGGGTGAGTGGCGGCCAGCCGCGCTCGGCGCCGATGCGGCTCATCAGGGCCGCGTAGTGCGGCCACAACTGCTCGCGCGCCAGTTCGTCGGTGTCCGCGACGTGCCCGGGCGAGTGCGCGCCAACCGGGAGCCGCGGCTGTCCCAGCCCGTCGAGCGTGCGATGGTAGAGATCGACCAGTGACGAGAAACGCGCCGGGTGGCCCCCGATGATCGCCAGCATCAGCGGGAACCCGTGGCGCGCGGCCCGCACCACCGATTCGGGGCTGCCGCCTACGCCCACCCACGCGCGCAGCCGGCCGTGCTCGATGGGCGGATGCACCACCTGGTCCACCAGCGGCGCGCGGGTGCGTCCGGACCACGTCACGGGCCGCTCGTCCCGCAACGCCGCGAACAGGTCGAGCTTCTCCTCGAACAGTTCCGTGTACTGGCGCATGTCGTAGCCGAAGAGCGGAAACGACTCGGTGAACGAGCCGCGGCCGAGGATCACCTCGGCGCGGCCCCGCGAGAGCGCATCGAGCGTCGAGAAGCGCTGGTAGACGCGCACCGGATCGTCGGAACTCAACACCGTCACGGCCGATCCCAGGTGGATGCGCTCGGTGCGACCGGCGATGGCCGCCAGCACCACCTCGGGCGCCGACACGGCGAAGTCGGGCCGGTGGTGCTCGCCGATGCCGAAGAAGTGCAGCCCGAGCCGATCGGCCAGGACGCCTTCCTCGACCACGTCGCGCAGCACCTGCGCGTGGTGGAGCGGACGGCCATCGGGCCCGGCCGTCACGTCGCCGAAGGTGTCGAGGCCGAGTTCCACGTGGCCGCCGGCAGTCGCGTCGATGTGGGTCATGGCCTCAGTGTACCCCGCCAGTACCCGCTTCCGACTCGCGCGGCGGCATGCGGGCCGCGGCAACGGCCGCTACCCCGGGAGGCGCTGCCCGCGGCGTGAACAGACGACGGGCGCGTCGATTCGAGCCCGACGCGCCCGGGCGGTCTGCCGGGCCGCCGCGCGCCGTCCGGCCGCGCGGCGGGATCGTGGGAGCGACAGTCACACGCAACGGGTGCGGGTGTAGACGCCGGGATCCGGCGCGTGCAGGAAACCCTCGTGCACCAGCGTCTCGAGGACGCGCTCGCAGATGTCGCGCCGCAGCCCGAACAGACGCTGGGCCTGCGGGAGCGTGAGGTACATGCCGGGCAACTCGAGGAACTCGGCGCGTGCGCGATCGACAAGGCGGGCGCGCCAGAGCGGGTTCCGCCTGCGCTCCGCGGGGTGGGCCACCCGTACTGCGGAAAACGACAGGGCGACCGACGCAGCGTCGGGCGGCAGCAGTCCGCGGACTGAGGACGTTCTCAGCCGATCCGTCGGCGGCGCACAGGAAGGCGTCATGCTCTCCCTCCTTCGGGGGCTGCTCAGTCGTATCCCACCGTAGCGTTCCCGGCGCCCTCTGTCAACCGCCGCGCGCTGCCGGCACGTGACGCGACGCGCCAGGCGGTCGCCCCCATGCGCACACGATGCGCCCGCCCGTTGGACGCGTGGTCTGCGCGGCGCCTGCCAGTCCTGGCGGTCGAAGCGCAGGTGCCACACGCGCCCGGCGTCGATTCGCCGCCTGCGACTCTACGGCAGCGGGTGGCGCGATCGTCGTGGCGGCGGCCAGCACGCGGCAGCAGAGGGTCGCGCCGCGGCGGGTCACGGCGCCATGTTCGCAGTTCACGGTATAGACTGGCGCATCCATGGCCGGTACGACGCGCGGAACCGTTGTCCGGCGGCCGCTCGGGGCCTGCTGTCTGGACGGTCGCGGCACGTTCTTCCGCGTGTGGGCCCCCCGCGCGCAGGCGGTTCACGTCCACCTCGTCGGCCCCGGCGCCCGTCTCGTCGCGCTCGCACCGGAAGGCGACGGCTACTTCGCGGGCGAGGTCGACGGCGCCGGTCCCGGCACGCGCTACCGCTACAGGCTCGATGACGGTGATGAGTTCCCCGATCCGGCGTCCGCGCACCAGCCCGATGGCGTGCACGGTCCATCGGCCGTGATCGATGAGCGGTTCGCCTGGAGCGATGCGGCCTGGCGCGGGCACGCCCGCGAGGATCTGGTCATCTACGAGCTGCACGTGGGCACCTTCACCCGCGACGGCACGTTCGATGCGATTCACCCGCATCTGCCCGCGCTGCGCGAACTCGGCGTCACCGCCATCGAGCTCATGCCCGTGGCCCAGTTCCCGGGCGCGCGCAACTGGGGATACGACGGCGTGTACCCCTTCGCGGTGCAGCACTCCTACGGCGGGCCGGACGGGCTGAAGCGGCTCGTCGACGCCGCGCACGCCGTGGGCCTCTCGGTCCTGCTCGACGTCGTCTACAACCACCTGGGGCCCGAAGGGAACCACCTGGCGCACTTCGGACCCTACTTCACCGACCGATACCAGACGCCCTGGGGGCAGGCCCTGGACTTCGACGGCCCGCGGAGCGGGCCGATCCGCCACTTCTTCGTCGAGAACGCGCGGCGCTGGATTCACGATTTCCACCTCGACGGGCTGCGGCTCGACGCCGTGCACAGCATCTTCGACGCATCACCGCGACACGTCCTGACCGAGATCGTCGACGCCGTGCACGAGGCGGCGCCGGACCGGCACGTGCACGCGATCGCCGAGAGCGACGACAACGACGCACGTCTCATCACGCCGGTCGAGGCCGATGGCCTCGGCGTGGACGCGCAGTGGAGCGACGACTTCCATCACGCGCTGCACGCCAGGCTCACCCACGAACGGATCGGCTACTACCAGGACTTCGACGGGCCCGACCACCTGGCGCTCGCCTTCGAGCAGGGGTTCGTCTACACGGGACAGCACTCGCGGTTCCGCGGGCGTGTTCACGGGACGCCCTCGCGCGGCATCCCGGGATCGCGCTTCGTCGTGTGCGCGCAGAACCACGACCAGGTGGGCAACCGGATGCTGGGCGAACGGCTTGGGCAGCTCGTGGGCTTCGAGCACCAGAAGCTCGCGTCGGCGGCGGCGCTGCTGGCGCCGTACGTCCCGCTGCTGTTCATGGGACAGGAGTACGGCGATCCCGCACCGTTCCTCTACTTCGTGAGCCACGCCGATCCGGATCTCGTCGAGGCCGTGCGACGTGGCCGCCGCGAGGAGTTCGCCGCCTTCGCGTGGCGCGGCGAGGCGCCGGACCCGCAGGCCGAGCGCACGTGCGATCGTTGCATCCTGGACCATGACCTGGCCGCCGTTCACCCGCATCGGGCGCTGCTGGAGTTCCATCGCGAGCTGTTGCGGCTGCGGCGATCGGTGCCCGCGCTGGCGCTGCTGGATCCCGCGCGATGCCGCGCCAGCCGCCCGGCCGATGACGCGCTGATCGTCGAGCGCCGCGCGCCCGGCAGCCTCGTCCTGGTGATGCTCGCCTTCGGCGCGGCGGCGATTGAGATGCCTGCCGCCCACCGGCAGTGGAAGATCCTGCTCGACTCGGCCGACATCCGGTGGGCGGGGCCCGGCGGCGTGACGATCCCGCCGGCCGGCGATCGCACCGGCTCGCCGCGACTTGCGCTCTCGGCTGGCCAGGTGCTGGTACTGCAGGCCGGTTGAGCGTGACCACGCCGACACCGGACCGCGCGTGCGGTGGACGCCGTTGATCCCCTGGTGCCGCCGTGTGGGCCTGCGACGCGTGCGAACCGTGCCGGGCTGCTGGCGGTGCGCACGGCGACGATCCGACGGCACGGCCAGCAGGAGGGCCAACTCGTCCGTTTGCTTGCGTGCCGGCTATCTCGCGGCCTCGACCCCGGCCAACCAGCCCCGGTCGTCGTCGGATGGAAGAGCCTGTCATTTGGTAAGATGGCGGCCCCGGTTCCATGGGCCATTCCGATGATGGGCGTGCGCACGGGCAGGCGTTTCCGCGAGTTGGCCTGGTGAACCCGGGGAGCGCCGGGGTCGTGTGTGTTCCGATGGAAGGGTCAGGGAACGGCCGGCGCCACGTCCGGCGGGAAGCGGTGATGAGACACGGGGTCGGGATTCTTGCGGCGGCGCTGACGATTCAGTTCGCGTGCACAGGCTTGGCGACGGCCGATCCGCCCGCCATCAGTGCCACGTCGCAGGCCGCTGTCACCCCACTCGTCGAGTCATCGCAGCAGACGCCTGAGCCGACAACACCTGGCGCCACGCCCGAGGCCACCGTCCAGGCATCGCGACCATCGACCGAACCGGTCATGCCGTCGTTCGGGGCCGCCCTGGCGGGACTGCCTCACGACGTCTGGCGGTCGGTCTCCTTCGACACCGTCAACGTCATGGGCATCGGCCTTGGCGTGGCGAGCGTGGGACGTCTCCGCGACGAGGAGACGCTGAAGGCGCTGCAGCGCGACAAGCGGTTCGATGACTTCCTGCAGCCGGGCAACATCTTCGGAACCTTCGCGGTGCAGGCCGGCGGGGCACTGGCGGTCTACTTCGGCGCGCGCACCGCGAAGCACCCGAAGCTGGCGCGAGTCGCCATGGACGCCTTCCGCGCGAACGTGGTGAGCCAGGCCTGGGTGCAGACGATGAAGGTGACCGCGAACCGCAGGCGTCCGGACGGCACGCGGTTCTCGTTCCCGTCAGGGCACTCGGCAAGCGCCTTCGCCACCGCCACCATCATCCAGCAGGCTTACGGCTGGAAGGTGGGCGTGCCGGCCTACACCCTGGCGAGTTACGTGGCCGCCGCGCGCATCGCGCACAACCGGCACTACCTCAGCGACGTGCTGTTTGGCGCCGCCGTCGGCGTGGCCGGAGGACGGACGATCGCACTCGGGCGCGGCGGGTATCGCGTGCACCTCGGCCCGGCCGTGACGCCGGGCGGAGTGGGCATCCAGGGCGTCGTGGTTCCCAGCCGCTGATCCGGGAGCTGCCGCACGCAGGGGCGGGCGCCGCGCCGCCGGCGCCACACCGGCGTGGCTCGCCAGCGGCCGCCGGGCCGACCGCCGGACCTACTTCCAGCCCGTCGATCGACGCGTGAAGCGGGCCGGCAACGGCGGCCGGCTCGCCGGCGTCGCCTCGTCCTCACCGGCCGCAAGGCGAATCTCCCGATCCAACTCCGCGTCGTCGGGCAGTCCCTCGAGCTGATCGACGAAGACGAGCGAGTGCTGGGAGGGAATCTCGAAACGCTTCCCGCACGTCCTGCAGGTGACCTCGTCGTCGACGCGCAGGAGGTAGTCGCGCAGCTTCGCGAACTTCGCGCGGTCGCGTTCGTCCGCGCCGGCCGGGAGCCGATCCTTCTTCGACCGCCGCACCCAGCGCACGTCGTAGTCGCCGGTGCGCCGGCACCTGGGACACTGGTAACGGCCAGGCCGCGTCTGCGGCGTCTCGGTGAAGAAGGCTCGCTCGTCGATCGCCATGGGGGAATCGTAACCCGAGTCGCGTGGCGCGGGCTGCGCTCTGGCAACATCGAAGCCACGCCCGCGGATGCGCGTGAAGCCACCGCGGCCGCCGCGATCGCTGGCCGGGCCCGGCGCCGGGCCTCGCGTGACGGCGGCCTCGGTCTCGTGGCACAGTGCATGGATGCACGACGTCATCGTCATCGGCGCCGGCCCGGTCGGCCTGGCGTGCGCCATCGAGGCCAGGCGCGCGGGTCTCTCCGCTCTCGTCATCGACAAGGGCGCGCTGGTGAACTCCATCGTCGGCTATCCGGCGCGCATGGAGTTCTTCTCAACCCCGGATCTCATCGAGATCGGCGGTCATCCTTTTCCCGTGCGCGGCTACAAGCCGACGCGTGAGGAAGGCCTCGAGTACTACCGTTGCGTTGCCGCGCGCGAGGGCCTCGACGTGCGCCTCTACGAACGCGTCACCGGGCTGCGCGGCGAGCGTGGCCGCTTCACGGTGTGCACGGGCCGCGGCGAACACGCCGCGCGGCACGTGGTGGTGGCCGTGGGCTTCTACGACGTGCCCAACCTGCTGGGCGTGCCCGGGGAAGATCTGCCGAACGTGACCCACTACTACCGCGAGCCTTACGCCTACGTCGGGCAGAGGGTCGCCATCGTCGGCGCGAAGAACTCCGCGGCCAAGGCGGCGCTCGACTGCCATCGGCACGGCGCCGAGGTGACGCTCGTCGTGCGCGGGCCGTCCGTGTCCGACAAGGTGAAGTACTGGATCAGGCCCGATCTCGAGAACCGGATCCGCGAGGGAAGCATCCGCGCGTTCTTCGACACGACGGTCGCCGAGATCCGGGCGTCGGCCATCGTCGTGCGCACGCCTGACGGCCAACGCGAACTGGCCAACGACTGGGTCCTGGCGCTCACGGGCTATCGGCCCGACTACACGCTGCTCGAGGAGCTGGGCCTCGAGATCGGCGGCGACGAGTTCCGGACGCCGGTGTTCGATCCGGTGACGTTCGAGACCACCCGCCCGGGCGTCTATCTCGCCGGCACCGTGTGCGGCGGACTGCAGACCAGCCGCTGGTTCATCGAGAACGGCCGTTTCCACGCGCGGCAGATCATCGCGCACGTCGCCGGGCGCGCCGCCGAGACCGTGGCCTTCGACCGGATCGCGTGGAAGACGCAGGAGTGACCGCTGCCGCCCGCCCTCCGGCCGGGCCGACGAACGACGGCGTTGGCGACGGCGCTCGCGAGCGGCCCGCGCGCCGGCGGGCTCACAGGCCGATGAGGCTGGCGCCGGCTGCCGGCCGGCAGGGGTAGATGGCGGCGACGAGGCCGGTGGCCTGCGTGTAGGCGCGCGCGAGGCGCGCCGTGAAGGCGCCGAGCGCCGGCTCCTCGACCAGCGCGACCGCGCAGCCGCCGAAGCCCGCGCCCGTCATGCGGGCGCCGAGACAGCCGCCCGCCTCGCGCGCGCTGGCGACCATCGTGTCCAGCGCCGCGCTCGACACCTCGAAGTCGTCGCGCAGGCTGGCGTGGCTGGCGTCAAACAGCTGTCCGAGCCGTGTGAGGTGGCCGGCCCGGGCCGCTTCGACTGCCTCCAGCGTGCGCGCGTTCTCCGAGATCACGTGGCGCGCGCGCCGATAGGTGGCCCCGTCGAGCGTCGCGGCGTGCGCGGCGAGCAGGGCGGCATCCGCCTCGCGCAGCCACCGCACGCCGAGCACCGCGGCGGCGCGTTCACACTGGGCGCGGCGCTCGTTGTAGGCCGAGTCGGCCAGCCCGCGTCGCGTGGCCGTGTCGAGCACCACCACCCGCACGCCCGCGGGCAGCGGCACGGCCTGCGTGTCGAGCGTGAGGCAGTCGATCAGCAGCGCGGCGCCGGCCTCGGCGCAGGCTGCAATCAACTGATCCATGTTGCCGCAGCGTACGCCGACCCAGGCGTTCTCGGCGTGCTGTGCCCGCAGCGCCAGCGGCTTCGGATCCCACGGGAACCCGCTGACGGCCTGGCACGCGCGCACCAGGGCGAGTTCGATGGCGGCCGAGGACGACAGGCCCGCGCCGATCGGCACGTCGCTGGCCAGCACGCCGTCCCAGCCGCGCAGATCGCAGCCGCCCTCACGCAGCGCCCAGAGCACCCCCCGCGCGTACTCGCTCCAGCCGCCCGTGGCCGCGCCCGGTTCGAGCGCGTCGATGTCGATGGTGACCGCCTCGTCGAAATCGAGCGCGCGGATGCGCACCCGCCGATCCTCGCGTCGCCGGCACGCGATCCACGCCGCGCGGTCGATCGCCATGGGGAGCACGAAGCCGCCGTTGTAGTCGGTGTGCTCGCCGATCAGGTTCACCCGGCCCGGCGCGCGTGCCAGCAGCGCCGGCGGCGAACCGCAGGTTGCGGCGAAGGCCTCGATGGCCCTGGCGCCGGCGGATCCTGCGTCGGGTGGGGCGATCATGAGTCGCGTGCGTCCGGCACCGGCTGGCCGTTTCGCCTGGAGTGTAAGCGAAGCCGCGGATCGCGAGCTGGTGCTCAGCGCCGTCCGACGCGCGCCAGCGCGTGATCGGCGGCTGTGACGCCCCGCTCCTGCGCCTCCTCGAACAGGGCCAGCCCGCTCACGTCCGAGTGCGCGAAGTAGAGGCCGTCGCCGTGCGCCCGCGCCCGCTGGCGTGCGGCCAGCGACAGGAACCCCACCGTCGGCCGCGGCATCGCGTGCCCGAGGCGCAGGATGTCGAGGCGGCTCACGCAGTCGCGGATGTCCGGATGCGCGCGCGACAGGTCGTCGAGGACGCGCGTCGCGAGCGAGGCCCATGACTGATCGAGCAGCCAGCGGCGCGCCTGCGCGGCGGGCACATCGGCCAGCGCCCAGTAGTAGGTCCACATCGTGCGCGGCACGAAGGTGCGCAGCGACTGGTGCGTGGCGACGACGTAGCCGAGGGCGGGGGAGTCGAAGATCACGTTGTCCCAGGCCGGGTCGAGACCGTGCTCCCGGGGCCAGCGTTCGAGCGTCAGGTTCGCCACCAGCCACGGCGACGTCTCGATGCCCGTCGGCCCGGCCCATCCCTCCACGATCCACGGTGCCAGCCACAGCGGCGCCGCGAAGATCACCGCGTCGGCCGCCCACGTCGTCGACGGCGTATCGATCCGCCAGCGCTGTCGCTCGCGCGCCACCCGCGTCACCGGTTCGCCGGCCAGGATCCGGCCTCCCAGCCGCTCGGCCAGCCGCGCGGTGATCCAGCCGTTGCCCGCGGGCCAGGTCAGCGGGCCGTCCTCGTGTTCGGGTCGGCTGGCGAAGTAGTGCACGCCGGCCCAGGCCGACACGTCGCGTGCGCGTGCGCCGTAGTCGTCGCGGCAGGCGTAGTCGACGAGCCAGCGCAGCCAGGGTGAGTCGAGGCCCTGCGCGTCGAGCCAGGCAGCCATCGACTGGTTGTCGAGGGCGCGTGCCGGCCCCTGGCGCTCGAGGCCCCGTGAGGAAGGGATGGTGAAGGCGCCACCGTCCCGGAAGCGCCGCATCGTCTCGTCGAAGCGTGCGAACTGGTCGCGATCGCGGCGGCCCGGGCCCACCTGCGGTTCGAGGCCTTCCTGCCAGCGGCCGTGGATGAAGAGCCGTTCCCGCGGCGCGAAGCACAGGTGGCGCTCGTCCCAGCCGTCGGGCCCGAGCACGCCCAGGTCGGTGAAGAGTTCGCGCACCAGCGTGGCGCGCTCGTCGGGCACGGGTACGTAGTGCGCCGCCCAGGGATAGGCCGACACGTCGTTGCGTCCGCTGCGTGAGTTGCCGCCGACCTCGCGTTCCAGTTCGATCAGGACGAAGTCGGTGAAGCCGCGGCGCTGGAGCCGCCACGCCGCGCTCAGCCCCGCGATGCCGCCGCCGACGATGACGATGGGCGCGCCTCGCGGCGTTCGGGTGGAGGCGGCGAGCGTCGCGTCGCGCAGGGCGTGACCTGTCCCCTGCGACTCGAACACGAAGTCGCCCCGGGGCAGGGGTGGCGCCGACTTGCGCGTCAGCCCGGCCAGCCCGATGCCGAGGAACTCGCGGCGTGACAGCGTCACCGGGCGATCGCGCTCCACTCGCGCTCGTAGTAGTGCACGAGCGCCTGGTTGTTCAGCCGGTTCACTTCGGCTTCCACCGGCGCCATGTCGGGTGGGAACTCGAACATCGACGGGAGCTGCGTTGCCGTGACGAACCTCAGGTCGGGCGGCAAACGGCGCGGCGGGGCCCATGGGCCCCGGCCGGCGAGCACGAACCCCCACTCGCCGAACGACGGCACGTAGGCGTGGTAGGGCCACGCCTCGAGTCCGGCCGCGCGAATCGTTTCCACCACGCACCAGTATGCCTGCCGCGCGAACAGCGGCGACGTGCTCTGGACCACGAACAGCGCGTCGGGCGCGAGCCGTCGCGCCAGCCGGCGGTAGAACGCGGTGGTGTAGAGCTTGCCGATCGAGTAGTTCGACGGGTCGGGGAAGTCCACCAGCGCGACGTCGTACAGATCGGTGCCCTCCTCGAGCCACGGAAAGGCGTCGGCGTTCTCGACGCGCACGCGCGGGTCGTTGAGCGAGCCGTGGTTGAGCCGCCGCAGTTCAGGGTGCGTCCGGAAGATCCGCGTCATCTCCGGATCGAGGTCGACGAGCGTGACCTGCTCGACGTGGGGGTACTTGAGGATCTCGCGCACGGCCAGCCCGTCGCCGCCGCCGAGCACGAGCACCCGCCGCGCGTCGGGCCGCGCCGCCAGCGCCGGGTGGACCAGCGCCTCGTGGTAACGGTATTCGTCTCGCGAGCTGAACTGCAGGTGCGAGTTCAGGAACAGCCGCAGGTCGTCGCGCCACGCCGTAATCACGATCCGCTGGTACGGCGTCGTCCGCGCGAACACCACCTCGTCGGCGTAGAGGTTGGCTTCCGCCGTGTCCATCAGCCGGTTGGCCGAGAGCATGCCCGCCACCAGCAGCAGCAGCACCGCGACGCACGCCGTGCGGGTCCGCCAGGGGCGCCGGAGGTCGGCCGCCAGCAGGTACGTCGTCCACAGCGCCACGCCCGTGTTGATCAGCCCGAAGAGCAGCGCCGTCTGGATCAGGCCGAGGTGCGGCACCAGCAGCAGCGGGAAGAGCAGCGACGCGCCCAGTGCGCCGAGGTAGTCGAAGGCGAGGACGTTGGCGATTGTGTCCTTGAAGTCGAAGCGCCCGCGGAGGATCCGCATCAGCAGCGGGATCTCGAGGCCGACCAGCGTGCCGACGATCAGCACCAGCGCGTAGAGGACGACGCGGAAGCCCTCCGTCCAGGCGAAGGACAGGAACAGGAGCGCCGAGGAGAAGCCGCCGACGAAGCCGACCAGCAGCTCCACCGCGACGAAGCGCGCCGCGACGTTGCGCACCACGAAGCGCGAGAGCCACGAGCCGATGCCCATGGCGAACAGGTAGGTGCCGATGACCGTGGAGAACTGCGTGACGCTGTCGCCCAGCAGGTAGCTGGCGATCGCGCCCGCCACCAGCTCGTAAACGAGCGAGCAGGCGGCGATCAGCAGGACGGCGACGAGCAGCGCGGCGGCCACGGGCGGAACCGGTTGCGACGCAAGCGGCGCGCGCGATCAGTGGATCGCCGCGGCGATGATCAGCGACAGGCCCAGCAGCCCGCACCCGGCCAGCACCGCCAGCGCGACGTTCTGCTTCTCGACGATTTCACCCCACAGGTCGTAGGGCGTCGCCTTGTCGAGCACGACGAAGGCGAGCACGAGGATCCCGATCCCGAGCACCGCGAAGACCAGTGCGGCGAGGAGGTTGGGCACGAGTTGATCGTCCATTCACTTGCCTCCGAAGTAGCGGGGCGACGACCGGTAGTGCGGCCGGTACGCGCCGGGGTTGTCGCGCAGGGTTCGGGGCACGCCCTCCACGCGCGTCGGTCCCCACAGCGCCCAGCCGCGCTGCTCGATGGCGGCCATCGAGCCCAGGACCGCGAAGCCGAAGACCAGGTACAGCAGGGATCGCACCATCACGTCACTCGTCGTCTTCGTCGCTGCTCTCCTCCCAGCGCCGGCTCTCGAAGCCGAGCGCGTGCCTGGAGGCGAGCAGCGGGGGAATGGCCAGCAGGCCGAGCGCCAGCAGCGGATAGAACAGACGCGGCACGTCGCGCCGCACGCGCACCGAGTAGTCGATCCGCCGGCCAGCGGCGCCGCCCGCGGGGTCGATGCGAAGGAGGTACTTGCCGCGTGGCACCTCGGGCAGCATCAGGCTCGCCGTGCGCGATCCCTCGGTCCAGCGCTCGCCGTCCTCCACGCCGGCGTAGTAGGACAGCTCGATGCCGGAGTCGAGGGCCGAGCCCGTCTCGACGTTCACGAGCGCGATCGCCAGCGACAGCCAGTCGTTGTCCAGTCCGGGCGCCTCCGCCCGCACCTCGAGGTTGGCCAGGTCGCCCGGCACCTCGAATTCGGGCGTCACGAAGGCGGCGGCGTCCTCCGCGGGCGGCGCGACGGTGGTGGCGGCCGGGGTGAACGCGTAGCGGCCCTCGAACACGATGCGGCGCCCGGCCAGCAGGAAGCGGCCGCCGACCAGCGCCAGCCAGACGAAGGCGAGCAGGGCGAAGATGGTCCAGAAGACGCGCGGCCGGCCCGCGTAGGGCGACGGCTGGTTGGCGAACACCCCGATGGCTCGCGGCGGCGTGCCCGGCAGAGAGAACCCGGTCCAGATCGTCTGGCCCGGCGTGTAGGCGCCGAGCGACCACGTCTCGTCGGTGCCCGCGCCCTCGCGCGAGAGCATCAGCGGCGGCGAGATGAAGTCGGTGGTCTTCACGGTGTCGCCGGCGCGCACCTGCCAGGGGAACTCGCCGTAGACGACGCGCGTGGTGGCCGTGGCGGCCTGGAAGCGCCGGAACCGCCGCCCGTCGTAGAGCGCCGTGGTCGTCAGGTCGCCGACCGGCAGCTGCTTCAGCGATCGGATCACGTTCCAGTGGCCCTGGTATTCGCTGAGATACCGGAAGCCGTGGTACGGGTTCAGCAGCAGGTATTCGTCCCAGCCGTACACCTCGTCTTCCACCGTGATGGTGCGGTACTGGAAGCCGATCACCTCCCACGGCTGGCCGTCGAGCGTCCCGCGCGTGCCGAGCGGGATCTTCGGCGCGTGCGCCTGCCGCGCCGCCGCCTCCTGCAGCACGCGCAGGTCGGGATCGTGCGGGCTGACGATGGTGCCGCACGCCGGGCAGGCGACGTTGGCCGTGAGCTGCGCGGCGCGCAGCGCGATGGCTGCGCCGCAGGCCGAACAGTTGAAGCCGCGCACGGCCGACTCGGCGAGGTCGCCCGGGAACTCGCGCAGGTTCGTGAGCGCCAGCTCCTCGACCTCCGCGAACCGGCCGAGGAACAGCAGCGGCGGATCCTCCGAGTAGTCGATCGTCACGAAGTGGCCGCTGGTCGTCTTCAGGTCGGCGAAGGCCGTTCGCGTGCGATCCCACGTGATGAACGGCAGCTCGCCTTCCACGGCCGCGTAGTTCGCCCACGTCACCGTGGTGGTGACGTACTCACGGCCCTCGAAGCGGAAGCGCCGTCCCACCTGCAGCTCGGAGCGCGACGGCAGCGCTTTCGGCGGCTGCGCGGCGCGTGAGATGGCGTATTCCGCCTGCGCGTCCGAGAGCCAGCCGCTCTCGCCATCGTCGAAGACGATGTGCCACTCGTTCCACCCGCCGTCCTCGTATTCGTAGGCGATGCGTCCCACCACCTCGAAGGCGCGTCCTTCGAACCGGCCGTGCGTGCCGAGCTGGATGGGCGAGATGTCGGGTGGCGCGGCCGCGACCAGCCCGAGCGCCCGCAGGTCCACGTCGTGTCGCACCACCAGCGAGCGGCAGTGCGGGCACACCGTCTGCACCGACTGCGACCAGGCGAAGACGATCGGCGCGCCGCAGTTGGGGCAGCGCGTGGCGAAGCGGCTCACGGCGTGGGGATCGGCACGGGAGGCGTGCCGGCAGGGCGGTTCCCGGCTGTCGCATCCGGGAGCCGCACGGAGGTCGTTGCGCCGCGCAACGCGAGGCGTCCGTGGCCCCGGTCGATCCGTTCGCAACCAGTCATCGGGCGAATCGCGCGGAGTATACCTCAGGCCCGAGCGCCGATTGGCGCGGGCCGGCGCGTGCGCGGTTCACCAGCGCCCGCTCGCGCCTCCGCCGCCCGAGCGCCCGCCGCCGAACGAGCTGGAGCTGGAGCTGGAACCACGCGACGACCCGGAACCGCGCCGCGAGCCGATCCAGCCGGAGTCGCGGCTGCCCTTGCCGGTACCTCGCAGCCACGTCCGCACCCGTGGCCGGCCGCCTGCGACGAAGCCGATCACCGCGCAAGCCAGGGCCAGTCCCGCCACGACCAGCGGGTTGACCGTGGAGGACAGCGGAATCGACAGCCCGAGGCCGAAGGCCGTCAGCACCAGCGCATCGAAGATCTCGCCAACGACCCTGGCGCGCAGCAGTGCCGCGCCGAGGAAGGCGCCCGCGCCGGCAATGCCCGCCGGCAGCAGCGTGACCAGCCAGGCGGGCCAGCGATCGCCGGCCTCGGCATCGAGGGCCGCGCGTTGCTCTGGTGAGAGCGTCTCGTTGCGGCGGATGATCTCCGCCACGCGCGAGGTCCCCTCGAGGATGCCGCGCCGGTAGTCGCCCTCGCGAAACCGCGGGAGGAACAGCTCACGGATCACCGAGCCCGTCAGCCCGTCGGGCAGGATGCCCTCCAGCCCGTAGCCCACCTCGATCCGCATCGCGCGGTCGGCGACCGCGACCAGCACGAGCACCCCGTTGTCCTTGCCCTTCTTCCCGATGCCCCACTCTGCGAACAGGCCCGAGGCGTATTCCTCGAGCCCGCGCCCCTCCAGCGATCGCACGATGACGACGGCGGTCTCGGCCGATGTGTCGCGCTCGAGTTCGTCGAGTTGCGTCGCGAGCGCTTCGCGGTCGGCAGGCGCCAGCACCCCGGCGAAGTCGTTCACCTTGCCGTGCGGCTGCGGGAAGCCTGGCGCAGCCGCCGCGACGACGGGCAGGCAGAGCAGGGCGAGCATCGCGAGCGCGAGTCGTGCCGCGGACGTCCCTGACCTGACCATGTGGGCGGAATGATACCGTGCGCTGCGACCGGCCGGCGTGCCCTGCCGGAATCCCGGGGCGGTTCCGGCGACGACGCGGGCCGCAGGCGCGAGTCATCCGGCCGTCGTCTCGCGCGCCTCGCGGATTCGCACGGTATGGCGGGATGAATCAGCAGAGGCGTACCCTGCCGGCTGCCACCTGCGATAGCATCCCGGGCATCCGGGCGGTGGGCCTGGTGATGCGGGCGCGACGCCGCTGGCCGCGGGGGCGCCGGCGCCCGGTTCCGGAGGCGATCGTGAAGAGCCGGCTGCTGGTGCGCTTCCTCGCTGTCGCGGCCGTGGCCGCCGGTTTCTCGTGGGAGGTTCCGATGCCTGCCAGCAGCACGGCCCTGCCCTGCGCCGACAGGGACATTCCCCACTACACCGCGCGGCGTGTCGCGCGCCCGCCGGTGATTGACGGCAGGCTCGACGAGCCCGCCTGGCAGGCCGCGGAGCGCTCGTCGCGCTTCGTCGATCTCATCACCGGCGAGCCGACGCTCTACGATACGCGCGTCGCCGTGCTCTGGGACGATGACAATCTCTATGTGGGGTTCTGGGTCGAGGAACCGAACGTCGCCGCCACCCTCACCAGGCGCGACTCGCCGATCTACGAGAACAACGACGTCGAGGTGTTCATTGCTGGCCGTGATGCCTACTACGAATTCGAGATCAACGCCCTGAACACCATCTACGAGGCGTTCTTCATCTGGGAGGAGGCCTACGAGCGGGGCGGCTTCGCCAGCGTGCCGGAGTTCGCGCGCGGCAACCCGCTGGTGAGGCCGTTCAACGGCGTCGGCTTCAGGACCCATCCCCGCGGGCCCCGCCTCGGATCGTGGGCCTTCGACTTTCCGGGGTTGAAGACCGCCGTGCACGTCGACGGCACCCTCAACCAGCCTGGCGACAAGGACAGGGGCTGGACCGTGGAACTGGCCTTCCCGTGGTCGGGCATGACGTGGCTGGCCCGTGCCGATGGCCGCTCGCTGCCGCCGAGGGAGGGCGACACGTGGCGCATCGACTTCTCGCGGTTCAATCAATACAAGGCGCCGCCACCCGCGAAGGATTCCGGTGGCTGGGCCTTGAGCTGCCACGGCATCTGGGACTCGCACGTGCCCGAGTGCTTCCCGTACGTCCACTTCTCGACGGCGGAGGTCGGCGCCGGCGACGCGCCGGCACGCCCGCCCCGATGACCTCACGACACGACAGGGAGGATCCGTGACCGGACCTGGAGACGATGACTTCGCCGCGCTGTTCGAGGCTTCGCTGAAGACCAGGCGGCTGGAGAAGGGGCAGGCCGTCAAGGGACGGGTTGTCGCCATCGGGCCCGAGGTGGCCTTCGTCGACGTGGGCGGCAAGGGCGAGGCGCTGATCGCCATCGACGAGCTGAAGGGCGAGGACGGCGTGATCGAGGTGGCTGTCGGCGACCGCATCGAGGCGGTGGTCGTGTCGACCGAGGGGGGCCTCACCCTGTCGCGCCAGCTCGCGCGCAGCGCGGCCACCGCCCGCGAGATCGAGGACGCGTTCCATGCCGGCCTGCCCGTGGAGGGGCGCGTGGAATCCGTGGTGAAGGGCGGCTACGAGGTGCGCATCGCCCGCCACCCCGCGTTCTGTCCCATTTCGCAGATCGACGTGGCGCGAACCGCGGATCCCGCCGAGCACGTGGGCCATGTTTACCCGTTCCGGATTACTGAATACCGGGAAGGCGGCCGGAACATCGTCGTGTCGCGCCGTGCGCTGATCGAGGCCGAGCAACGCGTGCGGGCCGAGGAGGCGCGACGCGCGATCGTCGCCGGGGCCGTGCTCACCGGCCGTGTCGTGTCGGTGCGCGAGTTCGGTGCGTTCGTGGACCTCGGCGGCGGCGTCCAGGGGCTGCTCCATCGTTCGGAGATGGGCTGGTCGCACGTGCCCGACATCCTGCAGGTGGCCGCGCCTGGCGAGGAGATCACCGTCAAGGTGCTGCGCGTCGACGAGCAGACGCAGCGGATCGCGCTCGGGCTGAAGCAGCTCACCGAGGATCCGTGGGCCACCGTGGCGTCGCGTTACGAGGTTGGGCAGGTTGTGGCCGGCCGCGTGACGCGGCTCGCCGAGTTCGGGGCGTTCGTCGAGATCGAGCCGGGCGTGGAGGCGCTGGCGCACGTGTCCACGTTCCCGCCCACGGGGCACTCGGGCGGCTGGGCGAAGAGCGTGCCGGTTGGCTTGCGGGCCGAGTTCGAGATCCTCGCCATCGATGCCGAGAAGAAGCGCATGGGTGTGGCGCTCGTCCCGCAGGACGCTGGCCGCGGCGCCGGCGCCGCGCACGCCGACGCCATCGTTGCCGGCGCCCGGGTGGTGGGGAAGGTCGAGCGGCACGAGCCGTTCGGCGTGTTCGTCTTCCTGGCGCCCGGGCGGAGCGGCCTCATCCCCCTTGCCGAGACCGGTGTTACGCGGGAGGCCGACCTGAAGAGCGCCTTCCCCGTGGGCGCCGACGTTGAGGTGATGGTGACCGAGGTCGATCCCCTCACGCGCCGGATCCGGTTGAGCCGGAAGGCCGTGATCGAGGCGCAGGAGGCTGACGAGCTGCGCGAGTACCGGCAGCGGGACGCCGCGGCGCCCGCCGAGCGGTTCGGGTCGCTGGCCGACAAGCTGCGCGGAGCGCTCGAGCGCAAGGGCTCCCGTTAGCTGCGCCGGTGGGGCCTCAGGTGCGGCGGGCGAACTCGGTCCCGCCGTGCGGCGCCGGCGTGTCGAGCCGTCTGCTCCAGTCTTCCACGCGGCCGCTGTCGAGCCGTGCGCGGGCCAGCGCGCGCCAGGACGGTGAGAGCGCCTTCAGCGCCGCGATGCCGTTCAGGGCGTCGCGGTTCAGCGGCTCCGCGTAGAGGTAGTGCAGCAGCCGCGACAGCGGCCAGTCCGGTTCCGGCCGCTCGATCAGCTCGAGGCTGTCGCCTGCCGTCACCGAGCCCGCCTCGAGCACGCGGTAGTACCAGCCCGTGCGGCCGCTCTCCTGCGTGCGGCGCGCCATGTCGGGGCGGCCGAAGCGGACGTTCAGTTTCCAGCACGGTTGTCGTGCCTGGGACACCTGGAGGAGGGCGCCGCCGAGGCGGTAGATGTCGCCGGCGCACACGTCGCCTTCGGTGATCCCGTGCGTCGTGATGTTCTCGCCGAAGGCGCCCGGCCGCCAGCGGGCCGTTGGCACGTCGGGCAGTTCCGCCGGCCACGTGGCGTAGTGATCGGCGGGGTAGTGGTGCAGCGCCTTCTCGGGGCCGCCGTGGTGGCGTGTATCGCCCTGTTCGTCGCCTGCCAGTCCGGTGGTTGTGACCAGGAGCGGTCTCATCACCTCGTGCTTGTCGATGGCGCTTGGCTGGCCATCCGGTCCGAAGGGCACCGCGTGTCCCGTGAGCAGGCGGTCCACGGCCCATGCGAACGAGGAGGGGGCGTTTGCGGGCGGGGCCATCGGTTGGAAGCTTACCGCGGAGCCCTTCCTGGCCGCGTCGATCGCGCGTGGCGCCTGGGTTGTGGCAGTTCGTGGGCGTGTCTGGCCGCGGCGGCTTCGCCGCCGGTTACGGCAGCACCGCGATCGCTTCGATCTCCACCTTGAAGTCTGGCGATGCCAGGCGTACTACCTGCACCAGTGTGCTGGCCGGCTTGTGCGTGCCGAAGAAATCGGCGCGGACCTTGGCCACGTCCGGCGCGCGGTAGGCGTCCATGTCGGTCACGTAGATGTTGATCTTGGCGACGTGCTCCACGGAGGCGCCCTGCGAGGCCAGCACCGTCTTCAGGTTGGCCAGCACCTGCTTCACCTGGCCTGGCATGTCCTGTGCTGCCACCTTGCCCTCGGCGTCGGCCGCGACCTGTCCCGCGATGTAGAGCGTCTTGCCGGCGCGCGCCACGTGCGAGTACGTGGCGGGCGACGTCATGCCTGGCGGGTTGATGAGCTGCAGCGATTGCGCCGATGCGGAGCTGGCGATCAGGATGGAGAGGAAGCCGAGTGCGAGCGTTCGCGTGGACATGCGTACCTCCAGAAAATCGGGGTCGGAGCAAATTACAGGAGAATTGGGGTCGGAGCAAGAATCGGGGTCGGAAGAATCGGGGTCGGAGCCAATTTCCGTGCACGAACCAGCCGGGAAATTGGGGTCGGAGCTAATTTCCGCGGAGGCCTGGGGTCGACTGGAGAATAGGGGTCGGAGCCAACTTCCATGCACGAACCAGAGGAGGGTCGCGGCGCATGCGCAAGGGGAGGTTCGTGATCGAGCGGCTGTGGAACCTGGCGGGGCTGTCGCCGGCCGGGTTGGTGACAGGCGCCCTGTTCGCCGCGGCGTCGCTCACGCCCAGCCTGCTGCCGCGCTCCCTGGTCTTCCAGGGAGTCGTCTCGGGGCTGTCGCTGGCGCTCGGCTACGGCGTGGGCACCGCCGGCCGGTGGGTCTGGTCGTTCCTGGAGATCCCCCTGCCGCCCGCGGGCGTCGCGCGTCTGCTGGTCAGGGCAACCGGCGCCCTGTCGGCGGCGACGGCCCTGCTTTTCCTTCATTGGGCGTCCGGGTGGCAGAACTCGGTGCGTGCCCTGATGGGGTTGGGCGGTGTCGGTAGCATCCATCCCGTGAGCGTCGCGGCGATCGCCGCGGCGGTCTTCTGCGTGCTGCTCCTGCTTGCGCGACTGTTCCGGCGAACGCTCAGGAAGCTGTCCGGCTGGTTCGACCGTTTCGTGCCCAGGCGCGTGTCGCTCGTGCTGGGAGCGATGGCCACGCTTGCCCTGTTCTGGGGCGTCTTCGACCAGGTGTTCCTCACCTGGGCCCTGCGCACCGCCGACAGCGTGTCGCAGCAGGTGGACGCGAGGATTGCGCCTGACATCGAGCGCCCGCTCGATCCCCGTCGGGCGGGCAGCGCCGCGTCCCTCATCGACTGGCAGGACCTCGGGCAGGCGGGCCGCACCTACGTGTCGTCGGGGCCGACCCCGAGCGATCTCGCCGCCTTCGGCGGCACGCAGGCACCAATTCGCGTGTACGTGGGCCTGAACGCAGCCGAGACGCCGGAGGCGCGCGCCGAGCTGGCGCTGAGGGAGCTCGAGCGCGTGGGCGCCTTCGATCGCACGGTGCTGCTGCTGGTGACGCCCACCGGCACCGGCTGGATGGATCCCGCCGCGCTCGACACCGTGGAATACCTGCAGCGGGGCGACATTGCCACCGTGGCGATGCAGTACTCCTACCTGCCCAGCGTGCTGGCGTTGCCGACCGACGGCGCGTACGGGGCCGAGAGCGCGCGCGCCCTGTTCCGTGTTGTGTACGGACACTGGACCAGGCTGCCGAAGGCCGCCCGGCCGGCACTGTATCTGTACGGTGTCAGCCTCGGCGCCCTGAACTCCGACCTGTCGTTCGATCTGCACGACATCATCGCCGACCCGTTCAGCGGCGTCTTGTGGACCGGGCCGCCGTTTCGCGGCGAGCATTGGCGGGCGGTGGTGGCCAACCGGCACCCTGCGTCGCCGGTCTGGCGTCCGCGATTCGGCGATGGCGGCGTCGTGCGGGTGATGAACCAGGAGGGCGGGCTGGAGCAGGGAGAGGGCACGTGGGGCCCGTTCCGCATCGCTTACCTGTTGTACGGGAGCGACCCGATGACATTCTTCTCCGTCGACTCGTTCTACCGCGAGCCCGCCTGGATGCGCGCGCCGCGGGCCTTCGACGTGTCGCCCGCGCTGCGCTGGTTTCCGATCGTGACCACCGTGCAACTGATTGCCGACATGGCCGTTGCCAACACGGCGCCTCCCGGGTATGGCCACGTTTATGCGGCCGAGCACTACATCGATGCCTGGCTGGCGCTGATGGAACCTGAGGGCTGGTCGGCGCAGGATGTGACCCGCCTGAAGGCCCTGTGCGCCGCGCGCCGCTGAATATCGGGGTCGGGTCTAATTACCGGAGAATGGGGGGAGAATTGGGGTCGTCAGGAGAATTGGGGTCGGGTCGAATTTCATGAACCGCTGCCTTACTGTCACCCTGCTTGCGGCGCTCGCCGGCAGCCTCGCCGCGCTCTCGGCACAACCGCACAGCGGGACCGGCGACCCCGCCGAACTGCGCCGCATCGTCGACGAGGCAATCCGCCCGGTGATCGCCGAGCATGCCGTGCCGGGCATGGCGGTGGCCGTGACCATCGACGGCCAGCCGTCCTTCTTCAATTACGGCGTCGCCTCGAAGGCGGAGGGCACCCCGGTCACGAGCGACACGCTCTTCGAGATCGGCTCGGTGAGCAAGACGTTCACGGCCACGCTGGTGGCATACGCGCGGGCGCGTGCGGCGCTCTCGCTGGCGGACCATCCCGGCCGCTACGTGCCGGCGCTGCAGGGAAGCGGGATCGACCAGGCCACCCTGCTGCACCTCGGCACCTACACCGCTGGCGGCCTGCCGCTGCAGTTTCCCGAGGAGGTGGGCGACGCGGCGGCGATGATCCGCTACTTCCAGCAGTGGCGGCCCGACGCCCCGCCCGGCACCCTGCGCCGCTACTCCAACCCGAGCATCGGCCTGCTCGGCCACGCCGCGGGCATCGCCCTCGGAAGCAGCTTCGCCGAGGTCATGGAGTCACGCCTGCTGCCGGCGCTCGGGCTGGGCGACACGCATCTCCGCGTGCCGGAAGGCAGGATGGCTGCGTACGCCTGGGGCTATGACGCCACGGGCAGGCCGGTGCGCGTCAGGCCGGGCGTGTTCGACGCGGAAGCGTACGGCGTGAAGTCGTCGGCGGCCGACATGATCCGCTTCCTCCAGGTCAACATCGACCCGAGCGGCCTCGACCCGGCGGCGCAGCAGGCGATCGAGGCCACGCACGTGGGCTACTACAAGGTGGGCGGCATGGTGCAGGGACTGGGATGGGAGCAATATCCCTACCCGGTCGCCCTGGATCGGCTGCTGGCGGGCAACTCGCAGGAGGTCTCCCTGAAGCCGAACCCCGCCTCCGCGCTCGAACCGCCAGCCTCGCCTCAGGGGCCCGCGCTGTTCAACAAGACCGGCTCCACAGGCGGCTTCGGCGCCTACGCCGCGTTCGTCCCCACGCGCAGACTCGGCATCGTCATGCTGGCCAACCGGAACATCCCGGTCCCGGCGCGGGTCACCGCCGCGCACCGGATCCTGGAGCGGCTGGCGCGCTGAAAATCGGGGTCGGGTCTATTTACCGGGCGCCGGGAAGACGCCGGGACGAGCCGCAGGAACGCACTGCGGCCCGCCCCTCCTATCTCCGCAGCGACACCCCGGTCCACCGGATGAACCCGGTGAACACCGGCGTGTAGGGAGAATCCGGGAACGCCTGCGCGAACGTGCCGGCCTGCACGCCGTCGGCTACCCGGGTGCTCCAGTGCCGGATCTCGCCCGCATCCACGCTGAGATCAGGGGCAGGCAGCCGCCGGGTGGGACCGTCGAGCGTCAGCACGCCCGCGGAATCCACGGTCCCGCTCAACTCGCCAACGTAGCGCACCGCGTACACCGGAGGCCCCAGCTGCGGCGGCGGCACCGTCTGCAGGTCCAGCGACCCGCGCACGGCCGGCCCGTCCTGCGTCAGGGTGAGGCTGATGTGCGCCGCGGTGCCAGGCGGCGCGGTCCGGCCGCACGTCCGCGAATTGCCGAATCCGTCGCACGACTCGAGCTGCGCCGTTCCCTGCCACGATCCGGTGACGTTCAGCGTCACGGCGACCGTCGCCGACGCGCTCAGCCCCTGGTAGCTGGCGAGGATGGTCGCCGAACCCGGGCTGACGCCAGCTACCACGCCGGCTGGAGAGACGGTGGCGACCTCCGGCCGGTCGGACGTCCAGGAGGGCACAACCGTCGAGTACGCCCCGGCCGACGTGAGAGCCGTCGCCGTCGCGGTGGTCGTCGAGCCGGTGAGGACGCCCGGCGCTTCGAGCCTCACGCTCAGCGACACGGCCGAGGGCGCAGCCGGCGACCGCGCGCTCCCGGTACCGCAGGCCGAGCCCACCGCTGCCAGGATCAGCCCCAACGGCCGCACCCACACACGCATGCCGGAATGATAGCCGCAGGGCGCGCAGGATCGCGTGTCCCTGCGGCCTGGGGACGGAGACGCGGTCAGCGGCTGGCGCCGACAACGCGCAACGGCAGCTTTACCATCGCGCGGAGCACGTTGAACACGCCTTCCACCGCGAGGCCGACGAGCCTGAACGGCAGCAGCAGCAGCCAGACGATTGGGTAAAGCACCAGGGCCAGCAGCGCCAGGGGCCAGCACACCACCAGAAGCAGCAGCCACAGCAGGAACTTGATCATCTCACCCCTCCGCCGCGGGTGACGCCCTCACGCACCGATTTGGATCCTACGCAACGGAGGCCGCGAAGGTTGCGGCCGACATCCCTCGCAGCGCCTGCCAGCGCTCAACGTACTCAAGCAGGTGCCCGTGCCCGTCCTTTTCGCCGCGCGTCAGGAGCAGGGTTTCGAGCAGTTCCTCCTCCCGCGCGAGCTGCGTGGGCGAGAGGTGGCCGGCAAGCAGCGCCGCGCGCAGCCACAGCAGGTAGGTCGTCAGCGCGTCGCACTCGTTGTACTGGACGATGGTCCGCACGTCGCCGGCGAGCCAGAGATCGACGATGGTGGCGCCGTTGGCCAGCGTCTTTCCCGGGATGCCGCAGCAGGTCGCGAACTCGTGGAGGCTGGGCGTGGCCCGTCCCCAGCCGCCGAACAGCTCCAGCAGGTCGAGGTGCGCGTCGTTGCCCTTGGCGAAGTAATCCGCGCCGTCCCAGGGCTTCTCGGGGCGCCGGCAGAACTCCGGCTGCACGAGCCGGTGCACCATGGCGCGCTGCAGCAGGATCATCAGGTCGGCCGACCGCGAGTTGAACCCGACGAGCTGGGGCCTGGCCTTCCCGATGCCTGTCAGGAACCGGTTGATGAGGTCTGCCTCCGTCGTCGCCGCGTCCCGATCGCCGGGCAGGGATCTGAGATCGAGCCTCACCGTGTTCCGGTCGATCTGGCGGCGGATGACCGCGGCGATCGACACCACCCGGCACAGGACGGTCTTCAGGTAGGGACGCGGGTTGTCCGCGCTCGCGCCACCCCGCTCCCACATCGTCTCGAGCACGGCTCCGTCCGGCGTGGAGCGCGGGAGGCCGTATGCGCGCCGGCCCGACTCGACGTCGGGGACCCACTCGACGTCGAACGCCCAGAGCTCGGTTGGAATGCCCTTCACCATGATCCAGTCCTCGCAGCCCGTGTCGGCCGTGTTCCGGCTGGTTCCAGTGTCAGGCGCCGGTGTGACAGGACAGGTCCCGGGCGCGCCGGGGCCCGGCGCGCGGGCGCGGCGCCGGCAGGACCGACTCGTCGTGGCTGGGGGTGCCGGCCTTACGTGCGAGGCTTGCGGCCGGCGGCCGCGCGTGCCGCGCCGCTCAGCGCAGCTCCCATTCGTCAACACCCGGCGGAAGGATGGGGCCGAGGACGAGCTCGCAGGGCGGAGTTGCGCCACACGTGATCTCGGCGTGGCGAATCAGGCGCAGGGGCCGGGCGGCCGGAGCGCCAAGGTCCAGCGACTGGCCGATGAGCGCCTGCACCGTTGCCCGCATCGACTCGTCGCCGCCTGCGAACCGCACTTCGTCGATCTTGCCGTCTGGCGCTACCGAGACGACGATGCGGGCTTGTCCGCTACCCTTCAGGGCGAATGGGCGACGACGGGCGGACTGGGTTGCGGCCTTCGCCCTGGCTGTGAGGTCGGCCCGCTGCGCGGCATCGGTCACCAGCGACGTGAACAGCGTGGCCGCCTGTGAGCCCTCGCCGTCGATCTCGGCCAGCTGCGCGGCCAGCAGGCGCGCCTCCTCCTTGCGCCCGGAGACCTCGTAGACAGTCGCTAGCATCCCCCCGCTGCCGGTGCGTTCGAAGAGCCGCCACGCGGCCAGCAGCCAGGGTTCGGCCTGGGCGGGTTCTCCCCGGCTCGTGGCGAGCGTGCCGAGCGCCTCGGCGGCGACCGCGACGGCCTTCGTGGGGGCGAGCCATTTCTCCGGCGCATCCTCCAGGGTCACCGCTTCGAGCGCTTTCTCGGCAAGGTCCAGAGCCCGCGTCGCGTATCGCTGGATGCGCGAGGCGGGCGCTCCGATGAACGCGAGTTCGTTTGCCGCGTTGCCATACCCCAGCGCGGTGGGCGCGATGGCCACCGCACGATCGATGCTGGCCAGGGCCTTGTCGGATTCTCCCAGGAACATGTACTCGCGGGCGGCCAGGAACAGAGGTAGCGCGGAGGCCGGCGCGTGCGCGCTGGCCTGTTCGAACGCGTCCACCGCCTCCCTGTGCTTACCCTGCTGCGCGAGAATCCGTCCCAGGGTTCTCCAGCCCCATTCCTCACGCGGCTTCACCTGCAGGTGCTGCCGGATCGCCGTCTCGGCCTCGGCGACCTTGCCGGTCTGCAGGTGGAGGCGGGCCAGGTTGCCAAAGGCGTACTCGTCGGCGGGAGCGATCTCGATCTGACGGCGGTAGGCGTCGCCCGCCTCGGCATAGCGCTGCAGTCCGGTCAGGGCCCGCCCGAGATTGTTCCAGGCCCACTTGTGTGCCGGCTCCATCTCAACGGCCCGGCGCAACAACTGCTCGGCCCTGGCGTAGTCGCCCGCGTCGATGGCATCAGCACCGGCCGAATTGAGATCGTCGGTCGTGACGGCGGGCTGGGACAGATCCTTCGGCAGGGCGGTCATCGCGAACGTCTGCCGGCTGTCCTCGTGAACGGCCTTGATGAACGCCTCGTATTGCGGGAACTGATCGACCGGCACGCGGAACGCCCTGGTCATTACATCACGCTCGACGTGCACCGTCCGGCCGTCGACGCGGTACCGCGACGTGTATTCCGCGAATGCATTGCTGAGCGACACGCCGGCGGGAGCGGTGGCCGACGTGCCCTCCGGCATCTCGTAGGCGGCCCGGATGCGCGTGCGCGCTGGGGTCCCGAGCACGATCGCGTTCGTGCGGGCCGGTGCGCCATCGGCCGATCGGACGAGTTCGAAACGAAACGGAGGAACCGGCGGCGAGAACGTCCAGGCCTTTCGCATCGACTCGGGCTTGATCTGCTTCGTGCCGGCGTAGGACACCTCCATCGGGGCCGACCTGTCCGCCGTGCCGCGAACGTTGTAGCTGCCCTCGGTCGCCGCCAGCGCGTCGGACCTGCCGTCGGCCGCCATCTGCCGCGACACCGTCTCGAAGAGTTGCACGCCAGCCTGCCGTACGGCCAGCCGCAGCGCGAACGCCGGGTCGCCGCGAAAGGTCTGAGCCACCGTTCCCGTGATCAGCCCGCTCGGGGCGAGCGTGCCCGAATACCGGATCTCGCTCTCGTTGGCGACGCCGGTGTCTTCCGGCGTCTCGACGCGGCGGGTGGCGGTGCGCCCGCGGCTGGCGGGGGCGGCGTCGATCACCAGCGCCGGCCGACCGCGCAGGGGCGGGGGCAGCACGCCCGCCGGATAGACGGCCGCCGTGGTGTCCACCCAGACTTCGCTGCCATCGGCGAGGTGCGCAAGGCTCACGACGTGATCGAACTGGATCACGGATGGCGCCTCGTCCACGAGATCGCGCGACGAATGGATCAGGACCGGGCGGATGTCGAGGCCGATGGCGGCGCCGAGCGAGGCCAGCAGCGTGTGCTTGTCCTTGCAATCGCCGTACAAGGAGGTCAGGACCTCGGCGGCGGGGCGTGGCTCGTATCGTCGCGAGCCGAGGGGCAGCGAGAGGTAGCGCACCTTCTCGCCGACGAAGGCCGCCAGCGCGTCGAGGCGATCCCGATCCGAAGCGATCCCTCCGGTGAGCGCGCGGGCCTGGGCGCGAACGGCATCGGTCACGCTGCTGCGCCGCGAGACCAGTTGCGCGAACCACTCGCCGATTGCATCCCACGTCGTCAGGGTCGAGACGATGATGTCGGGCGGCTGGCGCAGGGCGGCCTCCAGCGCGCCCGGTCTGGAGAGGTCCGGCACGGCGAGCTCCGGCACGGCGTGTTCCCAGCGCCAGACGCGCTCGTTGCCTTCGACCCGCTGGACGAGCTGGGCGTCGAGCCCGGGCCGGGCCTGGACCAGCAGGGCGACGTCTGCCGGCGCGCGCACTTCGAACTGCTCGTGGACGACGACCGTGTGCCGTGTGAAGGACTGCTCGGTCCAGAGGTGGTTCTCGACGAGCGGTTTCACCGTTGCCGTCGTGATTTCGTACTCGAGGGTGTCGCCCGGGACGATGCCTGGAACGGCCACGTGCCGCGCCCGTGCGTCCGGCGCCTGGTCGCCGCCGGAATTGGTGAGATCGTCGACCTTGGTGTCCGACAGGTCCACGCGCCTGCCGTCGGCCTTCACCACGACCAGCCGGCGCAGGGTCACGCGTTCGTGTTCGGGCAGGTAGGGAAACAGCAGCTGGCCGAAGGCGGCAACCGCCGCATCGTCACGAAGCTCGACCCGAACGACCTCCGTGCGATCGGCGCGGCCTCGTTGTCCAACGCGCAGCGTGATGACGCGATCGAGGACGACGATGGAGGCTTTCGACGTGCCGGCACCGGTGTCCTGGGGCTGTGCCCACGCGGCCATCGGCAACAGGGTGGCGAGCAGGGTGGCCATCGCACGTGCGCGCACGCAGGAGGCTCCTTTCTTCCGTGGATCCTGGCAGCCCGTGGCGAAAGTGGCGCTGCATTGGACGGGCGGGGCATCCAGGCTGGTGGCGTTGCTCCTCCTTCGAGACTGGCCGTATTCTCGGTCGTCGCGCCTGGCCATCCGGGCGCCGCGCCCGTCTCGGTGCGACGCGGCACGTCCACCACGGACTGCCAGCATCACGGGAGAACGTCGCCGGTGAGCCTACGGTCTCTCCCTGGCCGAGTCAAGGAACCTGGGCGGCAGATGGCTGGTTGCGCTTCCGTCGCAGCGGCTGCGCTTCCGGTCGGACGCGTCCGAACGGCGTCTGCCGGCGCGCCGTCTGTCGGCCGTCTTGCCGCGCCGGAACCGTCGCTGGGGAGAGCGAGGCGCCACGGCGAGCCAGTGTGACCTCACCTGTCCAACAGGGATGATTCACTCGCGGTGTTCATCGGGGATCTCCGTTCGGCCGCCGGCGGAGCGTTGTCCCCGACTTCGCCGGCAGCCTCCATCCGGGAGGAATCACTGGCCGGCCGGGAGGCATGTGATGACACACGCGACGCGCTCGCTTGCCGCTCTGCTCGCGTTCGTGCTGCTCGCCGAGCAGTTCGTGTTCGCGCTGGGCTCGAAGAACGCCGCCTACTTCGGCGGCACCATCGCGGCGTACGGCAACCCGAAGGATCCCATTGAGGGAAGACTCGACGTGACAGGCGAATCGGAGATCGTCTTCACTCCCAACGACCAGGCGCTTGCGGGCAGGAGCTTCAGCATTCCATGGTCGCGGGTCACCGACCTCGAGTACGGCCAGAAAGCCGGCCGACGGGTGGGCGCGGCCGTCGGGACCACGATTCTTCTCGGTCCGGTGGGCCTGCTCTCGCTCTTCTCCAAGAAGCGGAAGCACTTCCTGACGATTGGGTTCAACGACGAGGCGGACAAGGCCCAGGTCGTCGTCCTCGAGCTCGGCAAGGACATCGTTCGCACGACGCTGGCGGTGGTCCAGACCCGATCCGGCAGGCCGATCGAGTATCAGGACGAAGAAGCCAGGAAGTCGGCGAAGTAGCCGGGGCGTGGGGGGGCGCGGCTCGCCAGGGAGCAGCCCGTTGGAGCGTCGCCGCCGCCAGCGCGGACGGCACGCGCCCCAATCGGCCCCTCAAGTGCGCGCCCGACCAAATCGATAGAGCGGATGTCATCCTGGCCTCCGGCCCAAACCGCGAGCCGGCGGCGCGAGAGATGAGGGGGCCCAGAAAATTGGGGTCGGGTCTAACCCTGATGTGACAAAAACTCAGGCCGCGCGAGCCAGTGCGGCTTGGATGCGGGTGTAGAGCTGCCGGGTCGGTGCATTGTCGGTCAAGCGGAGCGTGGGTATCCCCTGGGGGCGGATGAGCG